>Ga0209290_1000016_pt1 | contig 199322 bp, 176 predicted proteins | sample EN1Hudsemesocosm_2_FD_184632 | JGI IMG/M metagenome (GOLD analysis project Ga0209290, IMG submission 184632) | Methane-oxidizing microbial communities from mesocosms in the Hudson Canyon - EN10B Hudson Canyon (SPAdes) (version 2) | ecosystem: Environmental > Aquatic > Marine > Cold seeps...
GACGCATACCAATGCTGAAATTCTTTCTAAAAAAAGAACTCATTTGGGTACCTATTATTGGTATTTGTTGGTGGGCTTTAGATTTTCCATTTATGAAACGATATTCACTAGAACAAGTGCGTAAAAACCCTCAACTGGCAGGTAAAGACTTAGCAACAACACGAAAAGCATGTGAGAAGTTCAAAACCACACCGGTTTCCGTCTTTAACTTCCTTGAAGGTACGCGCTTTACTCAAGGAAAGCATGATAAGCAACAGTCTCCTTTTACCAACCTACTTAAACCTAAGGCGGGTGGTGCGGCATTTGTACTGGGCAGTATGGGAGAGCAAATGCACACCATGCTCGATATAACGCTAGTTTATTCTGACCAGAATATAGGCCCTTGGGATCTTTTCTGCGGTCGCATTAACAAGGTTATCGTTCATTTTAATAAAATTGAAATCCCAAAAGAGTTTTTAGGAAAAGATTATGGCGCTGACCCTGAATTTAAAGCTAACTTTCAGATATGGCTGAATAATACTTGGTCAGATAAAGACGCATTAATCACACGACTTAAAACCAAACATAATATTACATAGCTAAATATTCAAAAGTATTGATAGGAGTACGACTCCTATCAATACCATTTTTCAAACATTAAACTCTCATACTTTAAGATAGCAAAAACAATTCAAGCTGTTTTCTTTAAATCTTTGCTTTTTTGCTTAAGGGGCTGCTTATTTGTTTGGCGAGCTAAAAACACTTTTTCAATGATATCCTTCAATCCATCATCCATTCCGGCACTCTTTTCAAAATAACTACAAACTGCGTTCCGTCCTTGCTCCAAATGACCTTTTAACACGAGTTCCTGCTCTTCAGTTAATAGCAACGTCGACATCGCATCTTCAATAGACGCGGCCATAGTATTCACAACCCCTGCTACATTATTCGTTAACGCTTTATAGCTTTGGTCAAGCTGTTGAATTTCATGCTGCATTTCTGTTAATAAATTTGTTTGCACATCACGCTCTTGAAGCAAACACGTTTGCGTATCCAAGGCCGTAATTCGCGCCTCCACCCCTTGCACCAGCGCAAAAATATTATCCTTAATGACACCATATTTCATTTCATCATCCATTGGCATATTCTTAATCAGCAATGAAACAGATCCATAATTCACCACGGTACGATAACCAAAGTCAAAAAATCGCCCCTTGTTTTTTAACTCACTTAACAGCCGTGACTCCATTGTTTTTTCCATGCCGTTCGCTTCCATGTTTTTTAAGGAAAAACGTCCTCGCATTTGTAAACTACATATTAAGCCATAGTGATTTAAGCCTTGAAAAAGTAATTGCCCTAGTTGATCTAAATTTTCACATTGATGACTATCAAGTAAAAACTGAATATTACAACCTAAGTCACTCGTATTTGACATCGCACTCATAGCCACTTCAGTCGCAACCTTAAGCTGGGTTTTAAGCTGCTTATTCGCAATGGCATTATAGATGGTACTCTGTAAACGGGTAACAATTACATCAATAGGTTCTTGCGTCGAAATACAATCATCTACACCCACCTCATAGGCTGAAAGTTGCGTCTCTAAACTATTATTTTGAACCAACAACACGACAGGAATATCACTTAAACAACCTTGAGATGATTGTTTTATTTTTTTTAAGATCTCGATATTTTCAGCACCATTTAACAGCACATCGATCAAGATAAAATGATAATCTTTTGCTGAAGAGCAGTCGATTAGCTGCTCAAAATTATTGCATACTGTTATTTGAAAATGAATATTTAATTCAGATGCATACTCACTCAGATCAGCCTGATTATAAACGAGCACTTCATACATTTTTGTCACGACAAATTCCTTTTCCCATAAACGACGAGTTCGTAGCAAGCACGCCCACAAGTATGCCTCATCGTATATTAATGATAATCAAATAAAATATAGGAAGGGTTTGGTAGATTTACAAACAATTAAACAAAAAAACCGAGTTAGTGACCTAACTCGGTTTTGGGCATTTAATAGATTTTAGTGCTGTATCGCTAAGTTAGCGTCTACCTGAACGTCGAAGTGCCGCTGGAGTAAAATCTTTAGTTTTGAATGTCTTGGTAAAGTCATAACGAACCGGTAACTCATTCGCTAAACCGCCTGAAATATATCGCCCTGATATTAAATCGTGAACCGTCTCAATGGTTGGACCGTATAGGTGAGTATCATAATAAGCCTTACTATGAACATTCTGGAAGCGCCATAATTCGCCACGACCATCAAACATATCAGCAGCAACCATACTCCAAGTGTCTTCATCGAAATACATCACACGTTTACTATAAATATGTCGCTTACCCTCTTTTAAGGTTGCTGTTACTTTCCAAACTCGATGCAATTCCGTCCGTACATATTCAGGATTAAGGTGTCCAGCGCCTACAATATCCTTATATTTCAGCTCTTTACTATCGAGCTCATAAGAGTTATACGGTATATATAACTCTTGCTTGCCATCCAATACCCAATTATAACGATCTGGCGCGCCATTAAAACCATCGAAGTTATCAGTCGTTCTAAGGCCATCGGATGCCGTACCCGGACCATCATAAGCGACCTGAGGCGCACGACGCACACGACGTTGACCAGCATTATAAATCCATGCTCTGCGAGGATCTTTTACCTGATTAACCGTTTCATGAACCAAAAGTACATTACCCGCTAATCGCGCAGGAGCCGTCACTTGTTGCTTAAAATAAAAATACACACCTTTATCTTTATTTTTGGCAACATCACTCAGCAGATAACGTGGCGAAAACTCCTCTGAGAACTGAATCGGTGAAAAGGTGCCGCCTGAAGTGGGCGTTACCTGAACAATCGTTCGTTTAAAGTTTTCTCCTCTATCTCGCATAATCTGGTTCCAAAGCACCTCTAAAGGGCCATTTGGAAGAGGAAATGGAACCGCCCCAACAAAGCCGTCTACGCCATTCCCCTCATCAACCAAGAAAGCGTTGGTAGCATTCTTATTAGCATTTTTAATCATCAATTCGTTATATTTAGCCGAACGATGAGTTGGATATACATTTATTTTATACGAGTCATAAGTCGTTAGCATTTTCTTCTGACCATCAGACAACTTATCGGCATATTGAGCCATGTTATCCTTTGTGATGGTAAACAGAATTTTATCACCTGCATACGGATCGATATAAGGCTGACCCGGCTTAAATCCAGCAGGTATTTCTGTATCGCTTATACCACCGGTCCACTCTGGGATCGTGCCATCAGCATTACCTGCCCTCTCTCCACCAAAAGGCGTTAGTTCACTACCACCTAGCTTTGCAGCTTCTTCAGGTGATACTTTTGCCATCACATTGCCAGCATTTACACTTGCTGCTACAACACCAATGGCACACATTGTTTTTATAAATTTCATTTAGACTACCTCGTCAAACAGAGCCAATGGGTTATTAGAATGAGTACGCAACACTAAGTGTTGCATTATCTCTGTCAGCAAGCGCGTTCAGTTTATCTGCACCAAAGTAGCTGGTCACACCTAACGTAGCACTGTACTGGTTCAAATAATCCGCTCTTAATTGAAATCCTACTGACTGACGATCTTCAATAAAGTTAGCACCAGGTCCTGGGGCATGTCCCTTCACATCATGACTCCACGATAATTGCGGTGTTAAGTTCACACCCGCAAAAACGTCATTGTAGACTAATGACGTTCTCATCCGGTAACCCCATGAAAAGCTCGTCACAAAACCATCAGTATCGCAACCGCCGACTTTGTTCGTTCCTTCACATACTGCTAGACCTTGATCCGTTAAACCGAAATTAAGTTGGTCAAATCGACCATAACGGATATCACCTTCATCTGGAAGGTCATGCACATACGTTGCACCCACCTCACCCACAAAAGTTAATCGACTTGCGCCAAAAATCTGGTCGACAAATTTGATCGCTGTCATTTGTATCTGAGAAACATCAAATAAATCATAGCCGGGTTGCACTGAACCAAAGAAGGAACCAGCATCGTAAATATCAACCACGCCATCGGCTACACCAGCAGGACCGCTGGTATCACTAACACGATCATGAAAAATTGGCGAAATGGGTACATTTGGGTTCTGTGTTGAGGTCGCCATCAAAGCACCTGCCACTAAATCAGGCGAGTTCAATTGAACAGGAAAGTTATGTTTAATGCTATACTCACCGGCCAATGAAAGACCAAAAGGCCCACTAGTATTAAAGCTGGTGCCGAACATCTGAATTTTCTCAGCATATTCAATAAAGTATTTCGCTCCAGTTACAGGATCTAATGACTCAGCTGTCGATATGGCGCCATCTCCATTAGCATCATTCGCGGCGACACCACTAACTAGCGGGAAACGACCATGATACTGAACAAAGTAAAAACCAAATTCTGTTTCATTCAAGTCAGCCGCATACCAGCGTAAAGCAATACCAAATTGGTCAGTATCATCCGCTTCTTTATCGGCTATTCTAGACAATTGAGTTGGCAGTCCGCCCGTCCCATCAAGCCCTAGTTTATTTACTGTTTCTGATTGCGCTCCCAATGCGTACACCGGGCCACAGCCATCTGCGACATAATCAACGGTTGAAAAGAAAGTACCGCAATCCTCAATTCGTGTTTTTTCAAACTCAAGTTGTACAAACGCTTCTAGTGTTATGTCATCGGTTAAACCCAATGAACCATAAAGCATTTTAACCGGTATGAGTGCATCTTTAATTTCAGCGCCTGGCGCTCTAAAAGCACCAACATCAACAGGGTTGATCACGTTGATACCATTAAAGATAAACGTACTTTCACCCCAGCTGACTACCTGTTTACCGAGGCGAATATTCAATGGCGTATCACCGAACCAGTAGTCCGCCCATACATAAGCATCTAAAATTTCACCACCCGAAGCATTTGCTTTCCCATCCGAGCTCAACTGTCTGGTTGGGTTGATACCATCAGAAGCACGGCTTTCATCTTTAAGCTCAAAATCGTACCAATACTTTACACGCCCAAAAAAGCCATAATCTTCATAAGTAATGAGGAAGTCAGTATTTCCTTTAATTATTTTGGAGTAGGTTTTATCATTCTCGAAATTTAAATTCCCATCATCACTATTGATGGAACCACCACTACCACCATTGCCGACACCGACTAGTTCATCGTTTCTTTCTTCCAGACGCCAACTTGCACCCGCACTAAGCGTGGTATCTAAACTCGCCTCTAAATCATTAACATAAAATTGAAAGGCGCTAGCTGGCGCTGATATAGAAGCTGCAATAGCCAAAGCTAAGGGTAGCTTGGCAAACTGTTGCAAGCGCTGTGTGTTTTTCGTCATCGAACGATACTCCGTTACATTGAATTCTTTCTTACAAACTTTTTATTAAGCTCGCATATGACCTGTTCTCGGTTGATACAAAGTAACAACATATTTACTTTGCAAAAAATACCTAATCGCATCCTCTGAAGGCATTCATAAAACTAAGACGCTAATATTTATAATCACATAACCTTTCCACTGAATTGCGTGAAAAGTGCGATATTCCATTTAAAAGAAAGCATAGACGCTAATTTGAGAATCAACCAACTTAAAGTTAATTTTTTTCAATGAGATAGGAGACTTACCATGAGGAAACCAAAAGATACTTTATTACAAAAGCCTTGTATTCAGCCGCGACCGGAAAGGAAAAACTAGAATCATAGCGAAGAAAGCCATGAGCGCACTTACAAGAAATATCATTTCATAACTAGTTTTAACAACAATTAAGCCACTTAAGAATGCGCCAACAGCTCCCCCCAAGCCAAAACTTAAACTACTGTATAAAGCCTGAGCCCTGCCTTGTGTCCGCGCATCAAAATTAAGATCAACAAACTTAATTGCCGCTGCATGCATTGCACCAAAAGAGAAGGCGTGTAGACATTGAGAACCTACTAAGATCCAAAAAACATCAGCATAATAAGATGTTAAACTCCAGCGCAAGCTCGTGAGCGCCAAAGAAATGAGCATGATTTTTTTAATAGAATGCCTAGCAAACCAATGATGCATAACGATAAAAATAAGAACTTCCGCAAAAACCCCCAAACCCCACAACCAACCGATTTGAGTTTTCCCATAACCGATTGACTCTAAAAATATACTAAAATAGGTATAATATGCGCCATGCGAAGCTTGTAATAAAAAACAGGATACAAAAAAGAATTGAGTATCTCTGCGCTTCAATTGCTGCCACAAACCAGTCAAAACCAAGGTTTTTTCGACTGGTTTTTCTAATGTATTAAACTGGAAAAGGCTAGCAAAAAAGATCGCGGCAATAATCACTAACAAAGATATAGGAAATAGATAAAGACCCAGTTTTTCAAAAAACCACCCCATCGCAACAACGCTCGCAATAAAACCAATCGACCCCCATAACCTAATACGACTATATCGATCCTTTTGGCCATCAAGCGACAGCAGGGTAACCACCTCAAACTGCGGTAGAATAGCATTCCAAAAGAAGCTGAAAAGCACAATAATTAACGCATAATGCCAAAACTGCTCTGCAACAAAAAAACCCAAATAACAAACCATGGTCATCATTGCACCAAGACGAACCAGATATATTCTATTATGATATCGATCAGCCAGCGAACCCCACAACATGGGCGCAACAATTTTGGTTAGCATTAGCAAGGATGAAAGCTGGGCAATCTCAAACAAGCTAAATCCTTGATCCTCCAAATATAAGCCTAAATAAGGTGCCATCACCCCTAGCAGCGAGAAATAGACAAAATAAAAGATAGATAACTTACTAAACAGAGTCATAAAAGAGTCTAATTTTAAAGATTAATCACGCCTTAAACCCAATTCACTATTGAATTTAGAGCGTAATTTGATTAGTTTAATTTCCGTTCTAAATCATCATCGTAAACGATGATGAAAAAATAATAATATTACCGCACTTATTACTTGAATAACTGATAATTAAATATAAACAAGTAATCAAAAACTAACTTTCTGCGACATACAGGAAAATAAATGAAACTGATCACTGCGATTATTAAGCCATTCAAACTAGAGGATGTCAGAACAGCCCTGACAGACATAGGTCTACAGGGCATGACTATCGAGGAAGTAAAAGGCTTCGGCCGTCAAAAAGGACACACTGAACTCTACCGCGGAGCGGAATACATCATCGACTTTGTGCCAAAACTTAAACTCCAGGTTGTTGTCGCCGACGACAAGCTTGATCAAGCAACAGAGTCCATTATTAATGCGGCTAATACCGGAAAAATTGGGGATGGTAAAATTTTCGTCTCTAATATTGAGCAATCAATCCGCATTAGAACCGGCGAAACAAACAACGACGCCCTTTAATATCAATATGATTTTCTTGGAATTACTTATGAAAAAATTACCACTACTAGCTTCACTACTGCTAGTTCCCACTTTTGCTTTTGCAGAAGATGTCCTCAATGGTGCTGATACAGCCTGGATTCTGACAGCAACTGCCCTCGTTTTATTTATGACCATACCAGGACTATCACTTTTCTACGCGGGTTTAGCCCGCAGTAAAAACGTACTGTCTATCTTAATGCAATGCTTTACCTTAACAGCGCTTATGTCGGTCCTTTGGTATATTGCAGGTTATTCCCTTGCATTCGGAGAAGGAAACCAGTTTATTGGTGATTTCAGCAATTTATTCATGGCAAACGTTACCAAAATCTCACTAACAGGCACGATACCTGAAGCGCTTTTTGCAGCTTTCCAAATGACCTTTGCCGTTATTACACCAGCCTTAATCGTCGGTGCATTTGCTGAACGTATGAAGTTCTCAGCGATGCTACTTTTCAGTAGCATTTGGCTATTTGCTGTATATATCCCTGTTTGCCACTGGGTATGGGGCGGCGGATGGTTAAGCGAGCTAGGCGTGCTAGATTTCGCGGGTGGTATTGTTGTACATATTACAGCGGGCGTTGCTGCACTTGTTTCGGCACTCGTTATTGGCAACCGAAAAGGCTGGCCTAAGACTGCTATGCCTCCACACAACATGACTATGACTGTAACCGGCGCTGGTATGTTATGGGTTGGTTGGTTCGGTTTTAATGCAGGTAGTGCACTTGCTGCTGATGAAAATGCAGCTATGGCACTTGTTGCCACGCATTTATCGGCGTCAATGGGCGCATTAGCCTGGATGGCATGTGAGTGGAGAAAATACGGCAAACCTTCAGTATTGGGCGTTGTAACTGGCATGGTCGCAGGCTTGGGTACCATCACACCGGCTTCCGGATCAGTTAGCCCTGGTGCGGCACTCATAATCGGTCTTTGCGCGGGTATTGTTTGCTTTTATGCAACCCTATTCATCAAACAGAAACTTAAGATTGATGACTCACTAGACGTTTTTCCTGTTCATGGGGTTGGCGGTATTTTAGGTACATTTATGGTCGGTATTTTATGTGCATCAGACCTCGGACCTTTTAGCGGTTATGGTTTTGGTGGTGACAACGGTTCAATAAGCGAGCAGCTTAGCGCGCAAATGATCGGTATTGTCAGCGTATTCTTTTACACAGGCATTGTTACTTGGGTAATTTTAAAAGCTGTTGATGCGATCACCGGCTTAAGAGTAGACGACGACGATGAATCAATGGGACTTGATTTAGCGCTTCATGAAGAGAAAGGTTACGATTTATAAGCAACCAGAAAAGGGCAGATACCTCTGCCCTTTTTAATATCTAAAACCCTACAAAAACCTCCCCCTATAGTCTTTTCACCCCACACTTCCCTTCAAACATCCTACTAAAATAAGCACACACCAAGGGTTAAACGCCAAACAACTTAATTGCCTCCGACACCATATAAAACCTAACAAGCAGACATAAAAAAAGGCAGATTTCTCTGCCTTTTTTTATACGTAAATCACTTACATGTTTGGATAGTTTGGACCACCGCCACCTTCTGGTGTTACCCAAGTAATGTTCTGGGCAGGATCTTTAATATCACATGTTTTACAATGCACACAGTTCTGAGAGTTAATTTGAAAGCGTTTTTCACCACCTTCATCTTCAACAATCTCATAAACACCTGCTGGGCAATAACGCTGCGCAGGTTCATCATATTTCGCTAGATTATGCCCTAACGGGATAGATGGATCTGTTAGCTTAAGGTGACACGGCTGATCTTCTGCATGGTTAACGTTACCAATAAAAACAGAGTCAAGCTTAGAAAAACTAATCACGCCATCAGGCTTAGGATAGTTAATCTTTTTGCACTCACTCGCAGGCTTCATCGTTTCGTGATCTGGCACAGTATCATGTAATGTAATCGGAAGCGGGCAGATATTATGGTGAATATAGTTAAACGCGCCACCACCAATCATACCAAATTTGTGCATCGCTGGACCAAAGTTACGGCTATTAAGAAGATCTTTATAAACCCAAGAACTTTCGAACGCTTTGGTGTATTCAGTAATTTCATCGTTAGCACGATCAGCTTTCAGCGCTGTCACAATTTCTTCGGCAGCAATCATGCCGCTCTTCATTGCCGTATGCGTACCTTTGATTTTTGAGAAATCTAACGTACCTGCATCACAACCAACAATTAGACCACCAGGAAAAGTCATCTTAGGTAAACTATTTAATCCACCCTTAGTGATTGCACGCGCACCGTAAGAAGCTCGCTTTCCGCCTTTAAGGTGTTTTTCTAAAACTGGGTGATGCTTAAGACGTTGAAATTCATCAAATGGGCTAACGTGGGCATTTGAATAGGCTAAATCAGTAATCAAACCAACAACAACCTGATTATTTTCAGTATGATAAAGGAAGAAACCACCGGTTGATCCTGACTCAGTAAGCGGCCAACCAGCACCATGAATCACTAAACCTTCTTGATGTTGTTCAGCTGGTATATCCCACAACTCTTTAATGCCGATACCGTAGTGCTGAGCATCTTTACCTTTGTCTAAGTTGAATTCTTTAATCAACTCCTTACCTAAATGACCTCGACAGCCTTCAGCAAAAATCGTGTATTTAGCGCGTAATTCCATACCCGGCATGAATGCATCTGTTTGTTCACCAGACTCGCTCACCCCCATATCACCCGTGATGATACCTTTTATAGAGCCATCTTCGATGATGTTTGAAGCAGCAGGGAAACCTGGATATACCTCAACACCTAACGCTTCTGCTTGCTCACCTAACCAGCGAACAACATTACCAAGACTGACAATATAGTTGCCGTCATTATGCATTGGCTTTGGAATCATCCAATTAGGCGCTTTAACACTTTTTTGATCGCTATTTAATAAATACACTTCATCAGATTTAACTGGCGTATTAAGTGGTGCACCCATCTCTTTGTAGTTAGGAAAAAGTTCAGCCAGAGCCTTATCTTCAATAACAGCACCAGATAAAGTGTGAGCACCTATTTCTGAGCCTTTTTCAACAACACACACGGTAATTTCACTGCCATTTTCTTCGGCCAATTGGCGTATACGGCAAGCTGCAGATAATCCAGCAGGGCCACCACCAACAATGAGTACGTCAAACTCCATCGATTCACGTTCCACAATAAATCTCCTCGTGCATATATTTGTTGTTGCAGACAGTTATAGAACAGCATTTCGTAATTCGCTAATTCAATCTACATATTTTCATTAGTTTAAGCGCGCAGATTATACAGATTTTATATATTTTGCGCATCTTGAAATTATTGCAATTCAAACAACCGTTTGAATTGTGCACTATTATGATGGTTTGATGATAAAAATGATAGTTTTTAGTGTACACATGTATCGTTTTACTTCGATAAAAAGCCTGAAATATCACCGTATAGCCTTGTAGGTATTGACCTAAAAGGGTTTTTTGGGCAGAATAATGCGCGTCTCGGAAGACCTTACTAGCCTAAAGTTTGTTATAACATACTGAATCTACTAAGTTTTATTAGTCTTTCGATAGAGTCTAGACCTATCCCTAGAAAAGTTTTTAAGGCATAAACTGTAATAAGTGGCTGCTTTAATTAACCCACTAGGTTGAAAAAGGTCTCAAATTCCATTCATTGTTAATTAACGGGGAATCTATGAAGGTTCTGGTAGCTGTTAAACGAGTTATTGACTATAACGTCAAAGTACGAGTAAAGCCTGACAATTCAGGTGTGGATCTTACAAATATCAAAATGGCGATGAACCCATTTTGTGAAATTGCCGTAGAAGAAGCGGTACGTTTAAAAGAAAAGGGCGTAGCAAGTGAAGTTATCGTCGTTTCTATTGGACCTAAAGTTGCTCAAGAGCAAATACGTACAGCTTTAGCACTAGGTGCTGACCGTGGTATTTTGATTGAAACTGATGAAACAGTTCAGTCTTTACAAGCGGCTAAATTATTTAAAGCTGTTGTTGACAAAGAACAACCACAATTGGTTATTCTTGGAAAGCAGGCAATCGATTCAGATAACAACCAAACAGGCCAAATGCTTGCAGCTTTAGCTGGCATGGGTCAGGGCACATTTGCTTCTGAAGTTGTTGTTGAAGGCGATAAAGTAAACGTAACACGTGAAGTTGACGGTGGTTTAACGACTGTAGCGCTTAACTTACCAGCAGTTGTAACAACTGACTTACGTTTGAACGAGCCTCGTTACGCATCTCTTCCAAATATCATGAAAGCTAAGAAAAAGCCGCTTGAAATGACAACTCCTGCTGATTTAGGTGTTGATATCGCTGCTAGCTTACAGATTACTAAAGTTGAAGAGCCTGCAACACGTTCAGCCGGCATCAAAGTTGCCGACGTAGCTGAATTAGTTGATAAACTTAAGAACGAAGCGAAGGTGATCTAATATGAGTATTCTAGTAATTGCAGATCATGACAACGCAAGCATCAAGCCAGTCACTTTAAATGTTCTTGCTGCAGCAAAAGCAATCGGTGGCGACATCGATGTTCTAGTTGCCGGTGAAGGTTGTGGCGCAGCAGCAGAAGCCGCTGCAAAAGCAGAAGGCGTTGCAAAGGTTTTAGTTGCAGACAATGCAGCATATGGCCACTCACTAGCAGAGAATCTTTCTCTTTTAGTTGCTGACTTAGGCAAAGGTTATTCTCACGTTATTACTTCAGCTGGCACAACCGGTAAGGATTTCCTTCCTCGCGTTGCGGCACTACTTGATGTTGCTCAGATTTCTGACATCATCCGAGTAGAATCTGCTGATACCTTTGTTCGTCCAATTTATGCAGGTAACGCAATTGCTACTGTTCAGTCTTCAGATAGCATCAAAGTAATCACTGTTCGTGGCACTGGATTCGATCCTGTATCTGCGGAAGGTGGCGCTGCCTCTGTTGAAGCAATCGACAACGTTCAAGACGCTGGCATCTCTTCATTTGTTGGTGAAGAAATGGCGAAGTCTGACCGTCCTGAATTAACTGCTGCAAAAATCATCATTTCTGGTGGTCGTGGCATGCAGAATGGCGATAACTTCAAAATACTTGAATCAGTTGCTGATAAGCTTGGCGCTGGCGTTGGCGCATCGCGTGCCGCTGTTGATGCAGGCTTTGTCCCTAACGACATGCAAGTTGGTCAAACAGGTAAAATTGTTGCTCCTGACCTTTATATTGCTGTTGGTATCTCCGGTGCGATTCAGCACTTAGCGGGTATGTCAGGCAGTAAAGTAATTGTAGCAATCAACAAAGACGAAGACGCTCCGATCTTTTCGGTAGCTGACTACGGCCTTGTTGCTGACTTATTTGAAGCCGTTCCTGAATTGGATGCTGCGCTTTAATTAGTTACACGCTTTAAAAAAAAAGGCATTGTGAAAACAATGCCTTTTTTTTGCCTGTAAATCGGCTAAAAATAAAACCTAACAATAAGAGCTATAAGTTAAAAAAGGCGCCATCACTCCAAATACCAAACACCTCATCACCCTGCTCATTACTTATCTCAACGACAAGCTCAGCTAACTCATAATAAACCTGACGAGAAATCAAAGCATTTAACTGATCGCGCACCAAAACATACGGTGAGGGTTCATTTTTCTGATTATAGTCAACCGTCAACGAATGCATACTAGAAAGCAAAAATGCATCGCCAACATTCGTCGAAAAGTAAATGTTCTGGCCTTCGCCCTCGCCTTCCACATCCATCATACAAACTACGAACGGCGCGTCATCAACCGCTATTTTCATCTTTTCAACAGGCGTCACCAAAAAATAGTCTTGACCATCCTTCCTTAGAATTCCTGAAAACAGCTTAACAATCGACTGCCGCTCCATTTCATCGCCCTGATAAAACCACACACCATCCTTTGCAATACGAATATCTATTTCGCCTACACGCTCAGGATGCCAGTCATTTACTGGCGGTAGTGTTTTACCCTCACCCACCAACACACGAATTTCAGCTGCAAAATCCGGCAAACGGTTTCCTGCTGATTTCAACTTTTCTGTCATTTCAAAGCCCTCGTTGCCACTCCTGCCTTAACGGGATCGCCCCTTTCAGAGCAAGATCAATTTGATTCAACATCGCTTGCTTATCGGCCCCTAAGTCACCTTTTAATACAAGATAATTCGAGGCATGGTCTGAGCGAAATACCGTATCGTTTAATTCTAAATGGCTGATAAAAGTTCGAATCTCATGAAATAAATCATTTTGTTCAAGCGGCTCATAGTCACCATTAAATCCTGCACGAAAACGCTCTTCACCCATTGGAAATGAAACAACCAAAGTCGATACAAACTCAGGCTGAGTCTCATTCATTAACTTAGCCGTATTGATGGCATGTTGCTCAGAAAATTTACGCCCACCCAATCCATTCAAAATCATCACTGATGATTTGATGCCCGCAGCCTTTAATTTAAGGAGTGCATCTTTAGAGGTTTCGAATGTCTCGCCTTTCTGAACACCTTCAAGCACCCTATCATCGCCAGACTCACACCCCACATAAACCATACTAAGGCCAAGCTCTCTTAGCTGTGCTAACTCTTCTACGGTCTTCTTCTTGATATTTCTGGGCAAACAATAAGCAGTCACTCGCTCACGCTGTGGAAAGTATCGATTAATACATTCTAATATTTCTTTTAAGCGCCTAAACGATAAAGTCATTGCATCGCCGTCAGCTAAAAAGAAGCGCTTCATATCAGGCATTTTTGAAGCGACAGCCTTTACTTCCACCTCTAGCTCAGCGATTGCTTTTGGCTTGAACTTCTTCTGAGGAGCCGTATACATATCGCAAAATGTACACTTATTGTACGAGCAACCATTAGAAACCTGAAGGATCAACGATCTCGCCTCTGAAGGAGGTCGAAAAACAGGTTCAATATATTCTATAGGTAAATAATTCATATACATCTAAATCAAATAGGTTAAGTTTAATGGTTATTGGTAACAGAAAGAATCATTATACGCTCAAATAATCATGTTCGGAAACCAGCAAAACATATTCATTCAGCACGTATTCAACATCATTTTTTATTTTTAGATTCATTGATTTATAACCATCTATAGACTATTAATTTATAGATGGTTACGTCTTTAGTAGATAGATATCACACCCGTTTAAGCCTAAATTTATTATTTTAATTCACCTAACTTCGATACTCGTAGGAAAATATCTATGCTTAGCGTTATCGTCAAACGTTTATCAATAATTTTATTTGTTATTTCTTTATTTACACTCCCTGTTCAAGTTAGCTCAGAGACCTTATACCTAGGTAGTATTGGCGATGACGCGGATGAAGAAATCAAGGAGTTTCAGAGCTTAGCAAATCACCTTAAAAAACACCTTAAGCAAGACGGTATTGACGATGTCAAAACAGTTGTCGCAAGTAATAAAGCGACAATGGCTAACTTCATTTCAAGCGGTAAGGTTCACATTTATATAGATAGCCCTTTTCCAAGTATGATCATAGCGAAAGAGACAGGCAGTACTATTTTTTTACGCCGCTGGAAAAAAGGAGTCGCGGAATACCATAGCGTGATTTTTTCACGAAAAGATAGCGGCATTAATTCTTTAGAGGCGATAAACAGCAACATCATTGCCTTTGAAGACCCTTTCTCTACATCGTCTTATTTTTTACCCAAAACAACCTTATTAGATAAAGGCTTCAAGTTAGAGGAAGTTTCACTAGGCAGCCAAATTGATACTGACAAAATAGGTTACTTATTTAGTGATGATGACCGAAACACAATGCTCTGGGTATTAAGAAAAAAAGTCGCTGTCGGCGCTATGAACAGAGCAAGCTTCGAAAAATACGCCAAGAAAAGAATCAAAGATTTACAAATCATAGGAACAAGTTTCTCTGTGCCACGTCATGTTGTTAGTCACAGCACAAAGGTTTCCCAAAAACACGTGAATAGAATCAAAGAAATTCTGACCAAGATGCACCTTTCAGAAGAAGGTAAAACCGCGTTAGCAAGCTTCTCTAAAACCAAACAATTTGATGACTTACCGGGGGGCGCTGATGCATACCTCAAGCCCTTACAAACACTTCTTAAACACAAGTAGCCTACACAAATGATACTTGGCCTTCGTTTAAAACAAGCACTGTCGATATTTCTGGTCTCAATATCGATTAGCTCGATGATTACCGTCTTTGCTGCGATCAACCAACAGAAAGCTATTCATCATGAGTTTTTAGCAAAAGGCCATAGCCTTTCTCATTTACTCTCAGCAACACTCGTGTCTCCGCTCTACGAGCTTAAAATCGATCAAATTGATCGATTACTTTCGCATGTATTAGATCAATCGGACATCAAGCGCACCTTTGTTTTAGACCAGGAAAGTTATATTTTAGCCGACGGGACGGATGACAACCTATTTAGTGATGAACTGATTCATGACATTATTCCAAGTATTCCAACAGGCAAAATTACTTTAAGCGACATCGATTCGGAAAACAATCTTACTCACTTAGTTACATCACCGGTTTTGGCTGCCTCAGGTGAATATTTAGGCGCACTGGTCATTGAATTATCACTAGAAAGAACAAATCAGGCAGTTCAAGCATCAATCTATAAAATGGCGATTATTTCGATTATTGCGACGTTACTAGCGATAGCGCTCGCTTACGTTACGGCAAGCCTGCTAGTAAAACCTATTATGGAAATAAAGCATGCCGCAATAAAGATCGCTAAAGGTGATTTTAACACTTTCATTAATAGCCAACGTAAAGACGAACTTGGAGACCTTGCTCACACCATTAATCAAATGGCGCTAAGCCTCAAGACCACGACGGTATCCAAAAATTATGTCGACCAGGTCATTCACACAATGCCGGACGGCCTCATCATACTGGATGAACAAGGCAGAATTAAGCAAGTGAACCCGTATATTACTCAATTACTTGGTCAACCATCAGAGATATTAATGGGACTGACCTTCAGAGATATATGCCTCCCGCTAGGTAATGACAAAGCAAGCACGAGCGAGATGAATTCAGAATTTCATGGTGAATATGAAATCAACCTAAAAGACCAACACTTTCCTGTAAGTATCTCAATGGAAGCGTTTAAAAGTTCTAGCGGGCAAGTTGAGTCATTGGTTGTTTTACATGATATTCGTCAGCAAAAAACGCTAGAGTCTGAACGACAGTCAGCCTTGGAAAAAGCAAAAGAATCGGTTCAGTTAAAATCCGATTTTCTCGCGAGTATGAGTCATGAAATTCGCACACCAATGAATGGTGTCTTGGGTTTGTTGCGTTTATTGTTAAATGAGCCCCTCTCTGAACAACAGAATCGCTATATCACGCTCGCCTTATCTAGTGCAGACAGCTTACTCACACTACTAAATGATATATTAGATTTCTCAAAAATTGACGCTGATAAGCTTAGCCTAGAAGATGTCGACTTTAATATAGTTGAATTATTAGGTGATTTTTCCGAAGCCATGGCCCACCTTGCACAAAACAAAGGTCTGGAGTTAATTCTGGATCAAAGCGGTATTCACCAAACACATGTTAGAGGTGATCCGAGTCGATTCAAACAAATTTTGACTAACCTGATTGGCAATGCCATAAAATTCACGAACTCAGGTGAAATCGTTATTCATATTTCTATTCAAGAGATTGATAATGAAACATTGCTCTGTTCAGGTAAAATTTCTGATACGGGTATTGGTATCCCCCATGAAAAGGCTGATACCTTATTTGAGGCATTCACCCAAGCCGACGCCTCAACTACCCGAAAATATGGTGGTACAGGTTTAGGACTTGCCATCGCAAACCGACTCTGTAAAAAAATGGGTAACAAGCCAATACAAGTAGAGAGTATTTTAGGTGAAGGCAGCTGTTTTAAATTCGATTTGAATTTTTCTGTTAGCAACCTGTCAAAAGCGGTGACATCCCAGGCTTCTCTTGAAGGGAAAACGATTCTAATCGTCGATAACAATCAACATAGCTCACAAGCCATTTGTAATCAGCTTCAATATTGGGGCGCCGTGGTGACACAAGTAGACGATGCGAAGCGCGCACTTGACCTACTTAAGCTAAATACACACTTGGGTAAAACCAATCAACACCTAGAGGCCCAAGCTGAATTTCATATGATATTCATCGACCGAAATATGCCTGACATGGATGGTTGTGAACTTGCCAAAGCAATACGTAAAGACACCATTTTAAGCATTCCGCCCTTAATTATAATGACAAATATTGAGCCTCATAAAGGCGAAGACATCGCTTTTTACAAGGACCTAGGTTTTATTGCCTGCTTTCCAAAGCCCGCCACGCTTTCAGATTTATCAAACGCAACGGCATTGGCACTTAAAACTTCATCCAATAAAGTATTAACCCATCATGATACTGTATCGCCCCAAGAAACAAACGTACATGAGATAGCAAAACCCCGTATTCTTCTGGTTGAAGATATCATGATAAACCAAATTATTGCGGTCAGTATGCTAGAAGAATTGGAATGCGAAGTCGATGTAGCAGAAGATGGCATCAAGGCTCTCGAAACTCTAAACAACACAGCTGACAATGAACCTTACCAACTCATTTTTATGGATTGCCAGATGCCTAATATGGATGGTTATGAAGCCACTCGTCAAATACGCGTCAATGCAGGAGGCACATATTATAAACAAACACCTATCATCGCGATGACCGCGAACGCGATGAAAGGCGACAAAGAGCATTGCCTTGAAGTGGGTATGAGTGACTATATTAGCAAACCTATCGACCCTGAAATATTAAAAGAAAAACTAATATTCTGGTTAGACAAGATTGCGCACAATGACACTGACACCCTATAAACTTCCACAAAGAATGTGTTTAGAATAGACCTCCACAAAAATTAGAAATTTAAACCAAGGCATGATTATGCAAAATTTTAATGAGCACTTCCCTCAAGATCCATCAATTTGCTATTTAAACCATGCTGCGGTGAGCCCTTGGCCTTTATGTACATCTAATGCTCTAACTGATTTTGCAAAAGAAAACTCAGCATTTGGCGCAACAAACTACCTAAAATGGCTTGAGACAGAACAACAACTTAGAAAGCGTTTAGCCAAACTCATTAACACCCATGATACAGATGAAATAACTCTCGCTAAAAGCACCTCTGAAGCGTTATCTATTATTGCTTACGGCATCGACTGGCAAGAGGGTGACGAGGTTATAATCAGTAATCATGAGTTCCCATCAAACCGTATTGTTTGGGAGTCTTTAGCACAATTTGGCGTAAAAACGATCGTTGCTGACTTTCCAACATCACCCGCAACAATAGACCCTATTAATAGCATACAAAACTGCTTCAGCGAGAACACAAAGCTAGTTTCAATTAGCTCTGTTCAGTATGCATCCGGTTTACGCATAGACTTAGACGCACTTAGCCAATTGTGCCAGAAACGGCAGATATTATTATGCATTGATGCAATTCAAAGTTTAGGAGCCATCCCTTTCGACCAAAATAAAGTTCAAGCAGATTTTATTGTTGCAGATGGACACAAATGGATGATGGCTGCAGAAGGACTTGCTTTACTTTATATAAAAAAAGAACAGCAAAACCAACTTAAATTGACCCAGTTCGGCTGGCATATGATTAAAGATAAAGGAAACTATGGGGCTAGTGAATGGGAACCTGCAAACGACGGCACTCGCTTTGAGTGCGGTAGCCCTAATATGCTCGGCATACACACCTTAAACGCTAGTCTCGGCCTCATACATGAGATTGGAATACAGACGATCGCCTCTGAACTAGATGAGCGCATGAGTTATTTAACAGAACAATTAAATAACATTAAGGGCTTAACAATATTATCGCCCGTTGAAAAAGCTTCACGCGGAGGAATCATCACATTTAACATTGACCATAAAGATTCGAACATACTATATATGGCACTGATGAAAAAAGGGGTTATTTGCGCTTGTCGAGGTGGTGGCGTTCGATTTTCACCGCATTTTTACACCCCCAAAACCGTCATAGATTCTGCGGTCAGCATACTTAAAACGCTTGTATAAACAAACGATTTACGGAAGACCTACGTGAAAATTAAACTCGGGGGATATTCAGCCTCTAGCGGGCTGAAAGTTTCCAATAATGGTACCCAGTCCCTGCTCTGCCATTTCGCACTCTACGACCACGACTTCACTGGTGGCATAAGGATGTGCTGCATAGACATTCCCTTCACAAAGCAAGCTTACTAATTCACCTACAAGCGGTTGATGAGACACAATTAATACACAGGCATCAGACTCAAGACTTTGCAGTTTCTTAAGCACTCTGTCAGCTTCGCAGTCAGGCGATAAGTAGTTTTTCGTTTCAATTTCAAGATTCAATTTATCTGCATAAATACAAGCGGTTTCATTTGCTCGCTTTAAGTCACTCGCCCAAATAACCTGTGCTTGCTTTAGTTCTGAAATATATTGATCACGAAGATTTTCTGTTTCCGTAACCCCCGCAGGGGTTAATGGCCGCGCCCGATCACTCTCAGCATCAAAAGAAGCTTGCCCATGCCGCCCGATAAATAACTTCATTACATCTCCTATTTAAAACGCGAGTTCAACTTAAAATAATAACATTAGCAATCAATCAAAAAAATACTATTGAACATTAGGCCAATCTGAAAACGGGAAGGGTTTTTCCTCACTGACATAACCCACGTATTCAGCCACTTGCTTCACATAAATTCCTAAACTCGCAGAAAATAGCTGTAAGCCTTGATTTGGGCCATCATAAAATATATTTAGTAATGTTTGCGACACCGCGACTAAAAGAAGTAAAAAATGACATAAACCAAAAATGAAATAATAAAATATAACGTAAATTATTCTAATCAGTTTATGTTCTTCAAAGCTAGCCATATTTATACGTCATCCTTTGATAAAGTAAATTCCACATCTGAATTCTGCTCTCCCGCCATAAGATGCTTAATAACGTCTGACAAAGGAACTTGTTTATAAATCATTTGATATAAGCCTTGAACAAGTGGCATATAGATATCATTTTCATCAGCAAACCGCTTAACTTGCATGAGAGTATTCACACCCTCTGCCACTTCGCCTAACTCCTCGACCGCTTCTTCAAGTGTTTTACCTGAACCAAATGCATAGCCAACTCTGTAATTTCGACTAAGCGGGGAACTACACGTTGCAATCAAATCACCAACCCCTGACAACCCTAAAAAAGTCATCGGGTTTGCGCCTTGTTTTTCTGCGAAGCGCCCCATTTCAGCAAGGCTACGCGTCAACAACATCGCGGTTGTATTTTCCCCAAGTTTTTTCGCCGCAACAATACCTGCCATAATGGCATAAATATTTTTTAGCGCCCCCCCCAGTTCAACGCCGTAAATATCAGCACTCGCATAAACACGAAAATAAGAACAACCCAATGCACTTTGAACCGCTTGCCTTAAGGATGAGTCTTCACTAGCAATAACGGTTGCTGTTAACTCATGTCGGGCTATTTCTTTTGCTAGGTTAGGTCCACCCATCACACCACGCGAGCACTCTGGTAGCTCATGTTTGAGGATATCACTCATTAAATTTAAGGAGCCAGGTTCTATACCTTTCGTCGTGCTAATAACGCATTGATCGGGCTTAATAATACCTTTCACACTTTTAGCTACTTCACGAAAGGATTTACTGGGAACAGCAAAAAAGATTAATGAGGCCCCTTCTAGGGCTTCAGATAGATTGGTGGTAGGTATTAAATTTTCATGTAAAGTTAGATCTGGCAGGTATTTATGATTTTTTCGGCTTGTGCGTATTTCTTCAACAGCCTGTTCATTACGCATCCATAAATGCGTTACTACTCCGTATTCAGCCGCAATATTGGCGATAGCAGTACCAAAACTTCCACCCCCTAAAACAGCTATACGCTTGCTATCAGACATTTAATTTCTCTTATTTAGTCTTTATTTTTCAATATATCTAAACGCTAGCCAACACTTGAAGATGCATGTTCTTCCGCATCACACTCTAATGCGCCAACCAGATCTTTAAATTGTTCTCTATTATGCTCGTTCAAATTCATCAATATTTTATGAGCGCATAATACATTAGAACGCAAAACTTCTTCACTCATTTCTTGTGGTGCTAATTCAATCAATGTCTGGTCAGTTAAAGCAGGCTCATCTAAAATCAGATAAACATTTTCAAACCCCATGGTTTCAATTACTCGGGTTATATCCGGATTAGTCGATATAACGGACGGTAAGAAATGACTTTTCGCTTTTGCGCGCAATGCCAACTTTACAAGTAACCCCAGGGTTGTGCTATCTATCAGTGTTGTTTCACTGAGATCAACAACAACTGTTGCGAACTGAGGGTCCAGCGTCATCGCTTCAATCGAAGCATCGATCGTCGAACATAAATTTAGTCGCACTTCACCGACTAACTTCAGTACATAAACACCACTACACTCAGCTTGTAATATTTTACATCTGGACATCATAATTCAACTCTTCAATTATGCTATACACCTATTGATTCACTTCTCGCCGATTCTGGGGTATCACCAATTGTTAACACCGCAATATCATCCGGTAAGTCATCAATGCCATCTAAGCCTAACGAGGAAAAAAGTGATTCTATCCCTCGTTGCTCCTGAGAAACAACCTCTAATAATAAATTCTCTTTATCTTTTAATGTTGGACCAATAATTACCTCAAGAATTCCGTCAGAAAAGACCGTTATTTTGAAGCCATAAGGTAGATCTTTTTTATAAACATTAAAGGTTGGCGCTGGAAACAAGCCCACCGCCATACCTTTTCCCTCTAAGTATTCCGACTTCCCTGCACTCGTTAAAATGGGCAATGGAAAATGCCCACCTATCGAGTAAGTTAGCTCTCTTTTTTCTTTATCAATAATGCCGACAAAAATTGTGACATGTTTACCTAGATCGGTTGTTAGTAACTCTTGATTCACACGCCTTAAAAATTGATCAGGGCAACTTAATTCATCACTAGAGTTTCGCTTAAGGTTACGCTTTAACCTCATGGTTAAGTTTTTCAACAATACGGTTACAAAAGCAGAAGAGGCGCCATGTCCAGAAACATCGGCAAAGTAAAACAAACTACGATGCTGGTCTAGGTTAAAATAATCTAGAAAGTCACCGCTTAGATACAACGAAGGTTTTATTCGATGATCAAAACAAAAACCATGAATTACCTTACTCGTTTCCGGCAACATTTTCAGCTGAACCTGTAAACCTGCTTTCTGATCTGCACGCAGCTCCTGAATCCCCGAGCTCAGTTTTTTATTGCCTTCCTCAAGCTCTTTATGCAGTCGTTTATTTAACTTTGCCAGCCGTATTTTATCGAGAATTCGATGAATAACATGATCTACACTCGAATAATCTTTCACCGGTTTTAGAATAAAGTCAGCCGCCCCCGCTCGCAAGCAAGCGACAACATCACCAGCTGATTTTGTCTCAGAAACAATCACAAGAGAGGCAGGAAACGTATCACGTTCAATAAAAGGGATTTTTTTTATCTCGTCATTCGAAATATCTGCAAAAATAAGATCTGGAGACGAGTCACTCATTAACAGAACAGCTTGTTGAATGGTTGATACGGTTTGTACCAAATAACCTTTAGCAATCAAGTAGTCAGACAAGCGAAGTCGATCTTCTTTTTGATGGTCAATGACCAAAATACGATCCGCGAGGTTAGACATGGTCAAACCTATTCAATACAACAAGCTCCAATAAAAACATATATACGAGAGTATAGAGCAAGCTTATATAAGGTCTAATTAAATGCGCATTTATTTGTGTAATATGTTTAGTTATTTTTTTCTTTAAATACATTTTCCACAACATACTCTTTATACTCCTAATCTCTATGAGGTAGGTCTAGACTTGTAAGCAACAAAAACCTTGGGTCATGACAGGCTAGAGCAAGTATGAGTAAAGTACCGTTCTTCTGCTGAAGCTTTATTGCCTGTAACAAAAAGAGTACTCTTATTTAAATAACGTTCGTTGAGACTATTCTCATTTATTAGAGTGTTCACACTAATTAACAATCTTGGATAAAGTTCTTTGAATTTAAACATTGAAGACTTACTGGGCGCGCACCACAAACTGATCATGGATCCCATCCATGGTGGCATACCACTTCTAACACATGAAGTGTTAATTGTTGATCACCCTTTATTCCAAAGGCTTCGCTTCATTTGTCAGAATGATATTTTGTCTCTGGTATTCCCTGGAGCCACTCATTCCCGATTCTTACACAGCATTGGAACGATGCATGTTGGTGGTCGTTTTTTTAATGCCATGGTTGAAAACAGTCTAAAATACAGGATTCGCCAAGGTGTTTCGGGTGTTCCAAGCGAAACGTTAGAAGCCATTAGTTTTTTTAAACGGCTCGTTCGATGCGCTTGCTTACTTCACGATAGCGGTCATAGTAGTTTTTCGCATCAATTTAACCGAACACCCACAATTAAAAAAATACTTGCTCAATCAGGACGCTTTGAGAAACTTTGGCAAGGTATAGATTTCAGTGGAATTTACACTGATATTCCAACAAAGCTGGAGCATGAGCACTTTTCTGTCAGAGCGGCACACCAGATATTGTCTGATATCCCACAGCTTGCGCTTAAAATACCCGTCACAGATATCTTATCACTAATGGATACCACTCAAGTCTCACCTAGCAGCGATTTTATTCGCCATGCAGAGGCTTTATGGCCCCTTATACATTCTGATCATACAATACTGCAACTTACGACCCCTCCTCACTTTGCAATGAAACTACAGAGACTATTAGCAAGCCTTGTGTCTGGAGAGTTAGATGCTGATCGTGCAGACTACATGCTAAGAGATGGCTTTCATTCTTCGGTCACCATCGGCGGGTTTAATCTTGACCATCTTTTAAGTAACCTTCATTTTGGTTGGTGCCAACAAACAGAATGGTTTGGTCTGGCTATTTCACATAAAGGCCTGGGTTCACTTGAAGACTTTGTTTATAGCCGCCATCAAATGTATCGCCAAGTATATGCGCACAAAACTGCTCAGGGTTTTGATTGGCTACTACGTGCAGCCATAGACGAAGTAATGACCCAAGACAGCATTCTTAGTTTTGTCACCAAAGGATTAAGCGATATACATAATTTTAGACATTTAACAGATAGCTATTTCTGGGAAGCATTCAGGCAATATGCCGAAACACATAAAGAATCTTATTCTCAATGTATTATAGAGAGAATTAAAATGCCTCACATCGCTAGCCGGGAAAATTTATCCGCTGAAGAAGAAGAACATTACCTGACGTTTCTCGCAAAAGAGCATAATTGCCCAAAAGAGTCGCTGGTTTCATCAAGTATTACAGCACGCTTTACCAAAATAAGAGATGATTATAGCGGTATAAAGGTATTATTCACCGATCATCAATCAAAAACACCTACTTTAAGATTAATTTCCAACACCAGCCAGTTTTTTGGTAAGTTTACGGATGAAAGAATTACACATTTTTATATTAATCCCGTACCGTATACAGATTAAAACAAAGATAAAGAAGTCAAAAAGGATATGACACGCACACCATGAAAACCCGCGATAAAATTTTACATAAGAGTTTACAGTTATTTAACGAACTCGGTGAGCCTAATGTCACTACGCTTCTTATTTCAGATGAACTAGATATTAGCCCAGGAAATCTGTACTACCATTTCAAAAGTAAAACAGATATTTTGACAGAAATATTTGGTTGGTATGAGCGTGAAATCAATCAGCTTTTAGAGGCCCCCAGCACCGTAACAGACATTGAGGATCAGTGGTTTTTCTTACACTTAATCTTTGAGAACATCGCGAAGTATCGTTTTATATATAAAGATGTCGTTAATGTTTTAGAACGGTATGAAGAAATAAAACAACGCTTTCAAAAAATAATATTAAAGAAACGCGCGGCATCCTTAAAAATACTTACCAACCTACAGCAACAAGGCAGCCTAAAAGCAAATGACAGCGAACTGGAAGCGCTCTGTGAACATATCGTCCTAACAGCGACCTTTTGGCTCAATTATAATTTGATCAGCCAGGGCGAACTAACTGAAGATGTATTAGCCCATGGCGTTTACCAAGTTATATCGCTTGTTGCTCCGTTTTTAGATGATGAACAACGAGAGCAACTCAACGAACTTAAAGCAGAATATTTGTAGTTTTACGTCTAATTATAGTTTTGCTTCTAACTTCTCTATTCTTGCTTCTAGCTCTTTAATACGCTTACTCGTAGGAATCCCTAACTTAATGAGCGTTTTGGAAACTCGCTGATCAAAAACATTTTCTAGCTTCCCAAAAGTATCTGTCGCTTTTTCTTTTACGCCTTCAACTTTATCTTTAACACCTTCAACGGTGTCTTCAACAGCTTTAAACTGTTTCTCGACAACACCACGCGTCATACTCTCGATCTCTTCGCCTTCTTTCACGAGTTTTTCAAAAATTTTCCCCGTATCTTCTTCAGCTTTCGTGTAAGCACCCAAGCCTGCAAGCCAAATTTGTCTGGCAGACTCTTTAATTTTTTCTGACAACTGAGAACTGTTTTCAGCCAAACTCTGTTCGTCTTTCTTTTCTGTTTTCTTATCCATCATAAACACCAAACGCCTATATTTTTGCCAATTCTAACGCAATTACAAACGAACGGTAATAAGATTTTACAAAATAGCCTTTGTTGAAGTTCGTTTTATTGTCTATACCCATACTATATAAACAAAAAGGTTTAAATAATGGGTTTCAAAAGCAAATCTAAATTAATTGACGCCATTGTTGGCTGGCTGGCTTACGAGCGCCCGCCAAGCAGCATTCCAATGAGCGACTACGAACGAACACGCTATGAAATCAAGCCTGGCGATGTCATTTTAATTGAAGGCAGAAGTCGTGTAAGTGAAGTAATTAAGAACATCACTCAAAGTCGATGGTCTCATGCCGCATTGTATATCGGCCGACTTCACGAGATTGAAGATCCTATGAGTCGCTTGAGAGTTAAGGATTATTTTGATGGTCAGCCTGACGTACAACTAATTGTTGAAAGCGAACTTGGTTTGGGTACTATTATTCGGCCACTTTCGACCTACGACAGAGATCATCTCAGAATATGCCGCCCCCGAGACCTGACTTTTTCAGATTCGCAAAAAGTAATCTCATACGCCATCGGCCGATTAGGAACAGATTATGATATTCGGCAAATATTTGACCTACTTAGATTTTTAGTTCCTTGGTTAATTATGCCTAGGCGATGGCGCTCCAGTTTATTTACCACCCACGTTGGAAAAACGACTAAAACCGTGTGTTCAACCATGATCGCAGAAGCATTTGCATCCATACAATACCCAATTTTGCCACTAGTGAAACGCAGTGAAAATCATGAAGTAAAAATATTCAGGCGAAACCCAAAGCTCTGTACTCCCAGCGACTTTGATTATTCACCCTATTTTGACATCATTAAATACCCTTTTATGAACTTTGCTCAATCTCAGCCTCAATATCGTTTACTGCCTTGGGACCAAGATAAAAACAAAGTGCATTCGGAAAATCAACCTCATTTCTGAGTCGCCCGCCAGCGACTCTGCATACCCTACCTTAGTGTTTACTTAGCACTTTCAACAACCAACAACGGAAGCTCAACATCATCTCCTATAAATGACACAAGTGACTCTGCATTAACCGGCCGGCTAAAGTAATAACCTTGATAGCTTTTACATCCTAATTCAAATAAAGCCTGTCTCTCCTCATCTGTTTCAACCCCTTCCGCTATCAACGCTAGATCTAAGTGGTTAGCCATCGAAATGATTGTATGAACAATTGCTCGGCTATTTGTATCCCAAATAATATCCCGTACAAAAGACTGGTCTACCTTTAGCAGATCTAAAGGTAAATGTTTGAGATAACGCAGTGACGAGTAGCCCGTACCAAAGTCATCAATAGAAAAACTAAACCCCAAACTCTTCAGCGCTTTCATTTTCAAAATAACAGCTTCAATATTTTTTACCAGCATTCCCTCTGTTAGCTCTAACTCTAGAAGTGATGCATCAGCGCCTGTTAATCGTAAAACATCACAAACCTCATCAACAAAGCCATCATCGGCGAACTGTCGAGGACTAATATTGATCGCCAGCCTTTTAAACGTTTTAGGTAGGCCTTTTGCTTGCAACATTAATAGTTGATGACATGCTTCAACCATCACCCAACGACCAATTGACAGTATCAAACCGGTTTCTTCCGCAATAGGAATAAACCGATCAGGAGGAACTCTACCGAGCGTAGGATGGTTCCAACGAATCAAAGCTTCAAAACCTGATAATTGCCCCCGGTCATTCACTTGAGGCTGATATTGCAAACTAAGTTCTTCATTTTGGATAGCCTGATGCAAGGCTTTCTCTAATATAAGACGCTCATTCGCATGTTCTTGCATTTCTACTTGGTAAAAGTAATAGCTATTGCGCCCTTCTGCTTTTGTTCGATACATCGCAGTATCGGCCTGCTGAAGTAATTCTGAACTAGTGGCATCATCAAAAGGAAATAAAGTAATACCAATACTTACTGTCATATAGACATCTTGGTCTCTAACACTAAATGGTAGAGTGAACTCTACTAAAAGTCGTTGAGCAAGCTGCCTTACCAAGCTTTGTGCAATAGAAGACTCATCAGACAACTCTGGCACCAAAATTACGAATTCATCCCCCCCTATACGTGCGGCAGTGTCTTCTTCTCGCAAGCAACCCTTAATGCGCATAGCCACCAAACCAAGCAATTCGTCACCCGCAGTATGACCAAGGGAGTCATTCACCGTTTTGAAACGATCCAGATCTAAAAAGAGTAAGGCACCAACATGCTGATGACGTCGCGCAACAGACAACGTTAGCTCTAGGCGATTCTGTAAAAGCCTTCGATTTGGGAGTTTGGTGAGGTCATCATAATAAGCTAAATAATGAACTTTCTCTTCCGCTTTCTTCCGTTCACTCACATCTCGAATTGATGCGAGCAGGCACTTTTTTTCGTTCAAAGTCACTAAATTACATCGGATCTCTACGGGATATACCAAATTATCTTTTCGTCGAAAATGACTATCAATACTAACAGGCACACCTTCTTCTAATGCTTGTATCCATGTCACAACCGAGCTTTGTGACGAATTGGCATCAATATCGGATATTGTAAGGTTTGTGAGTTCGTGACTTTCATAAACCAAAGAGCGGCACGCTTCAGCATTGACGTCAATAATACTCCCCTCCAAGTCAACCAATATCAAGGCCTCACCAGATTGTTCCATCACCGCACGAAAGTATGCCTCTCTCTCCGCTAAGAGCGCCTCAGTTTGATCACGCGAAGCCCAAACCTGATTAAACGTCTCAACTAAAACTCCGAGCTCATCTTCTCGGTGACCATCAAGGAACGAAAGGGCTTTAGCCTTTCTAGTTTGATGCTCAAGCCGTTTAAGCTGGTTCGTAATTTGCGCAAGTGGGCGAGAAGTTAGCGCGTAAAACAAGCCTAATAAAGCGATACCCAAAACTAGGTTCCGAGCAAGACCAAAAAGCAGAACACGAATACTTCGCGAGACGAAGTCAGAGGTAATTATCGCGCCATCTACCCAAACATTAATTTGGCCAACTCGCAGATTGGGCTCAACAAGTAAAGGTGTCGAGAAAAAAACATCTCTTCCCACCAATAGCTCTGTTAACCAGCCTAAAGAGTCATTCGAAGGCGCTACTCGCTGTTGAGCAATAATACCGCCTAAGTCGTCTTGCAGCTCTGCCTCAAAAATAGCATCATCTATCATTAGGCCAGAAATAACCTGGGCAGCTAATTGTCGGTCCAACGAATACGCCGCTTGTATCGCGGGATCCTTAATAATATTCATTATTTTTTTTACACGAGCATCAACATTCTTCTGCTCATGCTGCCAATCTATTGCTATTTGAGCCGCACTTACGATAGTCCCTATAAACAATACAAGCATCAAGGCCCACTTGGCTTGCTGATAAGAAAGGCGTTTTCGAAGTGGCAGCATTAGTTTTTATATCCCTTTATATAACTCATTCGATAATTATTATTTTTTGATGCCATATTTTTGCTTAATCGGCTCAATAAGTCCCTGCTCCTGAATTCTCATCAAACCTTCATTTAATATCAAGCGCCATTTATCTGATTCTGCATACTTTTTACTAAAACACACATGAAACTCTTTAACGCCCCCCATCGATGCCGATGTAAATTGAAGCTCATCTAAGTATCCTAACCTTTTTGCCTCATAGGCAGCGCCTTCCCAGCCAGAAAAGAATACATCTTGATCCCGGTGCTGCACTAAATTCAAGCCCTGAGTTATTGAAGAGACTGCTGTATATTTAACTCCCCTAGTCTCGAGCATGTTTTGCTGGGAATAACCACTTACAATCACAACTTTCAACGTTTTCAAACCCTCTAAACTCGTAGGCACCCGGCCTTTTAAGCTCACTCTTGAAATAAACGCTAAACGAGACTGACTGACTGGATCCGAAAATTTAATAAAAACCTCTCGAGGCTTCGTTCGTCTACATGAGATTCCACCTAATACATTGCCCAATTCAACATCCCGCATCACCCTTTTCCATGGACTAAATTCAAATTTAGTTTCAATACCCATAACAGAGTAAGCTTGTCGAATAAGTTCTATATCCATTCCTTCAAGATTTGTTTGGTCTGCAATATTGGTACTACCTGAATTTCTAATCTCTGCGCTTGCCCTAACATCAATTGAATAAGGAGGGTAATGCTCGGCATAAAGCGTCAACGTTTGCGACAAAGTAGGCGTTGATACCGACATTAACAAAAATGAAGCGGCATACGATATAACTGAATATTTATGCTTTGATGTATTTCTAAAAAAAATCATAACGTCACAATCCTTGTAGAGGCTCTCCATGCTTCAGATACAAAGTATCAGCAATGCGCCTATGTTTTATATATTCTATTCCTTTATTTGAGACCTAGACTGCACGCTCTCAAGCATCAAGCGCAATTAAATCAGCGGCTTTTTCAGCTATGGCAATAATAGGCCCATTAGTATTACCGCTCACTAAGTCAGGCATAATCGATCCATCAACGACCCTCAAGCCCTCAACGCCATAAACTTTCAGTTCACTATCCACGACAGCCATGGAATCATGCCCCATTTTGCAAGTGCCAATAGGATGATAAACAAGACCTAACCGGTCTTTACATTTTTGCAGTAACTCAGTATCGGTCTCAACATCTTTACCGGGGTGTATTTCTTCACCACGATATTCATCAAAGGCAGGGCTCTTCAAAATATCCCGAGCAACACGAATACCGTCAACTAACACTTTGGCATCACGCTCATCCGATAAGAAATTAAATTCAATCTTAATCGGCTCTCTTGGATCGGCAGACTTTAAGCTTAACTTCCCTCTACTTTTGGGCCGCAATACACAAACATGCAGCGAATAGCCGTGCCCAGAAAGAAGCTTCACATCTCGACCACAATCATCAAACAGCAGCGGTACAAAGTGCAGCTGTATATCGGGCACTTCTATTTCTGGATTTGACTTTAAAAAGCCACCCGCCTGAGTAATCGAATTCGCTAACTTACCTGTTTTTGATTTGTAGTACTTAACGACATCAGGCAGCATTTTCATTAAGCCACCAGGCCCGACTGAAAAACCATCCTTCTTTAAGCTTTTAACCAACACGCAAGCATCCACATGTTCTTGTAAATTTTTGCCCACGCCAGGTAAATCATGCACGAGCGGAATGTTATGTTCAGCAAGCTCTTCTTTCGCTCCAACACCAGATAGCATTAGTACCTGAGGTGAGTTAAACGCACCACCACAAAGAATAATTTCCTTTCGAGCATGTATCGTAAATAGTGTGTTATTTTGCTTATACTCGACGGCTACTGCCTTTTTATCTTTAAAAATAATACGATTTACAAACGCCTCACATTCAATCTGTAAATTACTTCTTACCATTGCAGGCTTTAAATATGCCCGAGACACACCACACCGTTCGCCTTCTTTTATTGTGAATTGAAAGTAACCTATGCCTTCAAAATCCTGACCATTAAAATCGTTATTTAAAGGAAAACCGGCCTGATGACTAGCTGCTAAAAAGCAATCATTTAAAGGGTAATCGTTTTTGACATCAGACACATACAACGGCCCTAAACCGCCATGAAACGCATTTACTCCACGCTCATTGGCTTCTGATTTTTTGAAATAAGGCAGCATTTCGTTATAACCCCAGCCGGGATTACCTTGCTGTTCCCATCGGTCATAGTCTGATTTATGGCCGCGAACATAAACCATGGCATTAATTGCACTACTGCCACCCAATGTTTTTCCTCTTGGGCAAAACATTGGCGTACCATGCCGAATATCATCGACTTTTTCAGCCTCATAAGCCCAGTTATATTTTTTACTATACATAAAAAAGGCAAATGCGCCGGGGATTTTTATCAAGGGCAATTTATCTACTGGCCCAGCCTCAAGCAGTAAAACACTATGCCGACTCTCCTTAGACAAACGATTTGCTATGACGCTTCCTGCAGATCCTGCACCAACAACAATATAGTCAAAAATAGTAGGCATACTTATAACCTTTAAAGCGTTCAAGGAATGGACAATAATATTTTTATTAATAGAAGTAACCAACATAGTAAGAATATGCTCGAGCATAATCAACCGACAGCATATTATTTATTAAGCAAGGTGAGAATATTAGGGGAGGATATTATTCAGAAGTAACGAAAATTCAGGTGGAAATTTTATTCCTGCTCGTTTCTTTGACGCGATAAAGTGCTTTATCTGCGGTTTTAATCATGTCTTCAAGCGAAGCATGGTTTGCATTTTCTGAAATGCCACCACTGACAGTAACATAATCGGCAATCAATGAATGTTCGTGAGGATAAGCGAGCTTTGCTAATGCATTAACGATTCTTTCGCCCACCAGCACGGCCTCCTCGGCATTAGTGTTTGGTAGAATAATAGCGAACTCTTCGCCACCATATCGAGCCACAATATCATTTGGACGACACATAGCGTCTTTTAACGTTTTACTCACAATCGCAAGACAGTCATCACCCGCTTGATGTCCATAGTGGTCGTTAAAAGGTTTAAAGTGATCAATATCAACCATAATTAAAGCGAGAGGAGATTTGTCTTCTTGGGCGTGTTTAAACTCTAGCGACATTGCATTATCAAAACCACGACGATTAACCAAACCTGTTAACTTGTCTTGATGAGCTAGCAGTTCCATTTTCACTTTCGTACTGTGCAACTCGTCCTGAATAGCAGCAATCCGCTGCATTGCCTTGATCATAGACTCTAGAACTTCGGGAATAATAGGCTTAAAAAGGTAAATATCACCGCCAGATTGGATGCCTTCGGCAAAAAACTTCGGGTCTGTTTTTGCACTAACAAATATAATCGGAAACCATGTGGAGGTTTGTTCTCGTATTTTTTTAGTCGTCTCAAAGCCATTTAAGCCTGGCATTTCGACATCCATTAAAATCAAATCTACTTTCTCTTTGGCGCAGATATCAATCGCATCCTGCCCACAGGCAGCTTCGACCGTTTTATGCCCAAGAGACTCAGCTACAGAGACAGAAATCATTCGCATCGAACGCTGATCATCCACAACCAAAACATTCATACTTCACCAATTTCTAATTATTTGAAATTAGTATAGTCTAAAAATTTAGACATGGAGGTACTACACCCACAAACATAGACCTTAACCCTTAGGCTCATAAATTAATGCAATACGCGCTCTTCTGCTTGTTTTTCATCGGCTTCCATGACTGCTTTTGTCACTGCGCCGGCAGCCTGAACACCAGCACCAATCATTGCTTTCGCGACGGCAGCATGGTGCTCGCCTAAAAACTCAATGACTTCAGCTGAAAAATCAATTACCACCAATGGTTCGCCATCATCATCAATTCGTTTTAAGGCAAACCCACCATCTTCTAACTCAATTATTTCTAAAAATGAACTGCTCATATAATCTCCAAAAACCTTTAATTTCGACTAGCGTTTTTTATCGTGGCTTTGCTTTACCACTCAATCTGCCTAACACGTACCGATTCAATGTAACTTTTAAATTCTGACAAAATTTGCAGTATAAGCTGACCCTCATCCACCACATCCGTAGACACCAAAGAAATAAGCTCTAAAGATGAATTATTTGGTTTTACATTGGAATTCAGCCTTTCAGCTGGCTTCAAAATTCTTTGAAGCATAACCTTTAACCAGCTATTTGAATCGTCAATCAAACCGAGCAATAATTGCCCTTCTGGCAAACCAGTTTCAAGCAAAAGCTCTAACTCATTAACTTGATAGCCTTCAAGACGCTCCAGATTCATATAGATCGACAATTCATTTAGCCAACACACCCAAGATTCTTTTAAGCATAGCCAAGCACCCGTCAGTAGTGCATGCTGATCTTGTAGTATTGAAGCATCGCGATCTTTTTCATAAATTGATATTAAACGCTGGGCATAAAATAACGAGGCATTTGTTTGAGATTGCCGCTGACCCATAGAACTGACCCTTAAATTCTAAAAAACAATAATGATAAAAAGTATACCGGATATAAGGCTCAATTTCCCTTACTTATTACCCGATCCAACTTGCCGAATGAGGCAGCATAGACTTTACTATAAGCAATCAAATGATACTTGCCACCTCGCTATAACTATTAGGTTAATATTTACCCATGACAATACCCGTCTTAATTTGTGATGACTCTAGTGTTGCCCGAAAACAAATGGCTCGAACACTTCCTGATGACTGGGATATTGAGATTTCCTTTGCAAAACATGGTGAAGAAGCTTTAGCTGCAATAAAAGAAGGTTTAGGCGACATATTATTTCTCGACCTCAATATGCCAGTAATGGATGGTTACGAAACACTTGAAAATATTTCAAAACTAGACCTACCCACCATGGTGATTGTGGTATCCGGCGATATTCAACCTGAAGCACATAAACGTGTAAAAGACTTAGGCGCTATTGAATTCATTAAGAAACCAACCTCTAAAGAAGCTTTATCCGAGTTACTTGAAAAGTTTGGCCTATATCGTCCAAGCGAAGGTGTTCCTACTAATAACGCACCGCCCATTGAGAAAACGATTGTTAAAGGCGAAATTGGTAAAATTGAGTACCGAGACTGCATTCAGGAAATTGCGAATGTTGCGATGGGTCAAGCAGCTGATTTACTCGCCCGTTTATTGAATGTATTTGTGAAACTCCCGATTCCTAATGTGAATTTATTAGAAGTCAGTGAGTTGGAAATGGCGCTTTCACAAGCGGAAGGGAGCACAACCTACTCAGCCGTTTGCCAAGGTTTTATCGGGTCAGGCATTTGTGGTGAGGCGTTGTTGATTTTTAGTGACTCCAGCTTTGAAGATATTGCAAAACTACTTAAGTATAAAGGCGAACTTAACCGTATGGTTGAGTTAGAACTATTAATGGAAGTCGCGAGTATTTTAGTCGGGGCCTGTACCAACGGCATTGCACAACAACTCGACACCAACTTCAGCCAAGGCCACCCTGTTGTACTCGGACAGCACGTGCAAGTGAGTAACTTAATTAAAGCCAACTCAAAACGTTGGAAAAAAACGCTGGCGATTGAGATCACTTACGAAATTGAAAACTATAATATTAGCTGTGATTTATTACTACTATTCACAGAAGACTCAATAGATAACTTAAATAAGCGCCTATCCTACTTGATGGATTGATCTTAACACTTGAAGGATTATTAGAAATATATGTCAGAACCCAATATTGATATAAAAGAATTTCACTGGTTAATGGACATGCTCCAAACCATTGATGTTGGATTGGTGGTGCTTGATCGAGAACACAATGTAAAAGTTTGGAATAGCTTTATGGAGAGCCATAGTGGCCTCACACCACTACAAACTAAAGACAAAAACATATTCGATTTGTTCGACGAACTTCCAAAAGATTGGCTCATGCATAAAACCGGTTCAGTGTTTATGCTTAAGAACCGATCTTTTATGACATGGGAACAACGCCCATATTTATTCAAATTTAAAAATAATCGCCCAATTACTGGTACTGAACCCTTCATGTACCAGAATATTACAATATCTCCTCTCGGCTCCACCGATGGAAGTGTTAATCATGTAGCCATTATAATTTATGATGTCACGGATATTGCGGCCAACAGAAACGCACTTGAAAAAGCGAACCTTGAATTAGAGACACTCAGCCGTACTGACCGACTGACGCAGTTAAATAATCGTGGTTATTGGGAAGAATGCTTATCTAAAGAGTTTAGTCGCTACCAACGCTATAACACGACATGCTCAGTCATTATGTTTGATATAGACCACTTCAAGAAAGTTAATGACACCTATGGCCACCAAGCGGGTGATGAAGTTATTCGTCAGGTCTCGAAGGTACTGACTACAAACTTACGCGCTACAGATATTGCTGGCAGGTATGGCGGCGAAGAATTTGGTGTGATTTTAGGCAATACAGACGCAGAATCTGCCATGGTGTTTTGTGAGCGAGTACGGGAAGAAATTGCGGCCTTAGAGGTCAATTATGAAGGCAAACAAATTAAATTCACCGTGAGTTTAGGCATCAGCCAAGCAGTAGACAGTATCCCTGATTACACCACCTGGCTCAATGAATCTGATCAAGCCTTGTACGCATCTAAAGAAGGCGGTCGAAACCAAACGAATACTTTTAAGCATTAATATAGATAGGATGCTTCGAACGAAAATAAAAGATGAGAATAAAGAAACTGGAAATGCCACTAATGCTCAGTTTCTTTATCTGCATAAATTTTAATATATTTGAAAAACACTTCATTCGCTTTTGACCAAGCAACCACTAAGCCACGCCAGCCAGATAAAAAGCCTAAGCGTAATATATAGCTTTCAAAAAAACGCCATATTGCTTTACTAAAAATCAGAAACGGGGGATAGGTTTTATTTGAGGTTTCACGGCGAATTTCAGTATATAAATTCACTTTCTCTAAGAACTGAGCAATACGCTGAACCGCATTGTGATGAATAGCATGAGGAATCTTGACGACTATACTGCTTTGATCAATAACGACAGATTCATGAACATCGCTATTATTAAAATCATGTACTTTACGGTTGAATAAACGGGCTAAACAGTCATTCCCCCAACCACCATATTTTACCTGTTTACCCATTAAATAATTATGACGAGGAATCACACCCACAACGCTCGCATTCTGCGTCATATCCCAGCTTTTAAGATAATCAACTAAATCAGGTGATGCACATTCATCGGCATCCAATGATAAAACCCAATCATTCGTTGCTAGCTGAACCGCCATTTGCTTTGTTTTACCAAAGCCCTTAAATAAGCCTTGATGCACAACTACATTTGAGAAACGCGCAGCGATTTTGAGCGTATCATCTGTAGAACCATTATCGAATAACACAACTTCTTTAAAGCTCACCAGAGAGTCAAGCGTCGCATTTAAGGTTGCTTCGCCATTTTTTACGATAATAACCGCACTGATATTCCCAATCATTCCTGCCAGCTCTGCCGTCGCTTTCACTAATCTAACGAACCACTTTTACATCTTAATCAAGCTTAAAAAGGTCCGTGTTATCGTTCACAAAAAAAAGTCCAGCACTGGCAGTAAAGTATTAAGCTACAGCAGAAATACTTTGCTGACTCGCTAAATACTCTTCATAAGTACCTTGAAAATCTACAACCTCTTTATCTTTAATCTCAACAATACGTGTTGCCAGCGATGATACAAACTCTCTGTCATGACTCACAAAGATCAAGGTGCCATCAAATTTCTCTAATGCCTGGTTTAACGCTTCAATCGCTTCCATATCCATATGGTTAGTTGGCTCATCCATCACTAATACATTGATATCCATCATCATCAACTTGCCAAATAACAATCGGTTCTTTTCACCACCGGAACAAACTCGCGCTTTCTTATTTATATCATCTTCTGTGAATAATAACCGACCGAGCATACCGCGCACCATCAAATCATCATGCTTAGCCGTACGCCACTGAGACATCCAATCAAATAGGTTCAAGTCACTATCAAAGTCAGCACTACTGTCTTGAGGACAATAGCCAAATATCGCATTTTCAGCCCATTTTACTTCGCCAACATTTGCCTGTAACTCGTTAACTAAGCAGCGTAAAAACGTTGTTTTACCCGCACCGTTTTCGCCAATCACCGCTAATTTAGCACCCGCTTCTAGAATAATATTCCCTTTATTAAATAGGGTTTCACCTTCAAAGCCATGAGACAGTTCTTCTAACACTAATGCTTGTCGATGAAGTTTCTTATCTTGTTTAAAACTAATAGAGGGTGAAATTCTACTTGATGATTTCACTTCATCTAGCTTTATTTTATCCAACTTTTTTGCACGAGAACTTGCCTGCTTCGCTTTCGAAGCATTCGCTGAAAAGCGATTTACAAACGCTTGTAACTCATCCATTTCAGCACTTTTTTTCGTATTGCCAGCTAATAGTTGCTCACGAATCAGTGAAGATGCCTCAATAAATGCTTCATAGTTACCCGGATATACTCTTAATTCACCATAATCGATATCAGCCATATGCGTACAGACTGAATTTAAAAAGTGTCGATCGTGAGAAATAATAATCATCGTACACTTACGCTGGTTAAGTACCTCTCCTAACCACTCAATCGTATGAATATCCAAGTTGTTCGTCGGCTCATCTAATAACAAAATATCTGGATTAGAGAACAGTGCCTGAGCAAGTAATACTCGTAGCTTCCAACCCGGCGCAACCTGGCTCATCAAGCCAAAATGCAGCCCTTCTTCAATCCCAGCTTGTAAAAGAATTTCACCCGCGCGGCTTTCAGCACTGTAGCCATCCATTTCAGCAAATTCAGTTTCTAAGTTTGCGACTTTCATACCTTCTTCTTCAGACATTTCAGGTAATGAATAAATACGTTCTCGTTCTTGCTTCACTTTCCACAACGCGGTATCACCCATAATCACCGCATCAACCACACTGTATTCTTCAAAAGCGAATTGATCCTGACTTAGCGTTCCCACCTTCAGCCCTGGTGTAATGGAGACATTTCCCGCTGTTGGCACCAACTCTCCGCTCAGAATTTTCATGAAGGTTGATTTCCCACAACCATTCGCACCGATTAAGCCGTAGCGATTGCCGTTACCAAATTTAGCTGAAATGTTTTCAAACAAAGGCTCAGCGCCAAACTGCATGGTGATGTTCGCGGTAGATATCAAAGAAGTATTCCTAAGAGCTTACAAATTAGAATGTATACCAAACAAGGCAGACACAAGGGGGGCGCACTATAAAGAGTTGGTGCCGAAATGTCGAGCATAACTGTATATTATTTAAACAGTTTCACATTCGAAATTATGCGAAAAACACTGATTTATTCTAAAGGCGGCCGGCTATCAGCCATCAGTTTATCCAAAGCAATTTGTGCTTTTTTAGGGTTAGCCAGATCCTGTACCTCGATCATTTCACACTCATCTCTGACCATTTCTTCAATCGTAGAGGGATAATGCCGGCAATCTTCAGGGCGATCAAAATAAATATCACAGGTATATATTTCTTTATTTGGCGCTTTTCGTAACCACGGACATAACGCTATTTGCTCGCCGGTAGCAGGATCCATCCAAAGTTTTCCATCCCGAACATATTCAGAGATATTGGGCCTAAATATTTCCCATAGCTCGATCTCGCTTTTCGAAGCCGTCAGACCACCATTACTGTATTTAATACAACACTTCCCGCATTGGTTACAGTCTTTCATCACGCAGCCCCGTTTTAGATCAAGATATGAACAACTCTGGGTATTCTAGACACATCAAAAAACATTCGCTACACAACGCAACGTATCTGTCACACTTTCACCACAGCCTTTAACGTGATCGCTGTATTTATTATTCACCATAACCCATACAATTATTTTCGTGGATTTGAGTAGTATCCCCTTAAGCAGAGGGTTATGTTGTACCTCTGCTGTTTTTTTGGGTGAGTCAAATCCGCCCAATTTTATTATTTTTAGACGCTAGTTTTATGGCCGCTACGAACTTAGACTCGTAGCGGCTTTTTTGTCTAAAATATAATACCCGTATTGAGTGATGCAGAGACTCTCTTCGATCATCCCAACGTTATTCGCACGGTTTATTCAGGATAGCCCGTAATGTCACGTATGCTTTTGTAGAGGGGTTGTAGTTGTTGGTACATTTTCAAGTAAACTTCATTATATAGTCGGCTATATAGCTTGACGTTTTCAGGGTTTGGTTTAAATACTTTACCAACCCGAGTCATGTTATCGACCGCCTCTTCAAAGTCTGAGTAAATACCAATACCTACCGCAACATCAATTGCGGCACCCAAGCCTGAAGTTTCAAAGGTATGTGGTCGCTCTGCTTCCATATTAAATATATCAGCGGTCAACTGCATCGCGGCATCGCTTTGCGAACCGCCACCCGATACTCTTAACTTGGTAATTTTTACGCCGTTTTTCTTTTCAAGGCTTTCTTTACCCGCTTTTAAGCCATAAGCCAAGCCTTCTAAAATAGAGCGATAGATATGCGCTCGTGTATGGACGTCGCCAAAACCAATAATACCTCCTTTTGCTTCGGGCCCAGGGTCACGCACACCGGGAGACCAATACGGCTGAAGCATAAGTCCCATTGAACCTGCAGGTACACTGTTCACTAGCTCATCAAACAATTCTTCTGCCTCTATACCTCGCTCTTCTGCGACCTTTCGTTCACGATCGCCAAACTCTTCTTTGAACCAACTGACCATCCAAAATCCACGATAAATCATGATCTCAGATGAAAATGCGCCCGAAATAGCAGAAGGGTAAGCAGGTAGGTATTTTATTGGCTCTATATGTTTAGCGTTAGTTGTATTAATCGTGGCCGTTGTGCCGTAACTCATACATGCGATTTCTGGACTTGTGCCACCAGAGCCTAAAATCTCACACGCTTTATCTGATGCGGATGCAATCACCGGTAAACCTTCTGGAAGACCTGTATGCTTTGCTGCTTCGGCTGTGATTTTACCTAGAGGCTCTCCTGGCATGACTAAATCGGGCAACATAGACCGCTTTAAAGAAGGTGACATTTTAAAGCGCCAATCAGACTCTCTCGCCCATTTTAGTTTTTTGTAATCGAAAGGAATATAACCTACTTGAGCGCCAACCGAATCTTTAAAACAGCCCGTTAACTTGTAAGTAAGAAAGCCCGAAAGTAATAGGAATTTATGTGTTTTTTCCCACACCTCAGGCTGGTGCTGGTCGATCCAGATTGCTTGAGATTTTTCACGAAAGCGATGAATCACATCTTCAACACCCGCAAGTTTGAATAGCCATTTCCATAAACCGGGCACATCACCCTTCACTTCTGCTCTACGCTGATCGAGCCATGTAATGGCAGGACGCAATGGCTGGCCGTTTTCGTCTACATTAACCACCGTTCCACGCTGCGTAGTAAGTGATGACGCTATAATACTTGATCGATCAATATCAACAGAAGACCATAGTTTGTCACAGGCTTTTGCTAATGATGCCCAATAATATTCTGGATGCTGTTCTGCCCATCCAGGCTGCTCTGAGAAATAAGCCTGCAATTCCTGCTTACCTTTACCGATCAAGTTTCCTTGGGTATCAAACAAAAGTGCACGAATGCTTTGCGTGCCATTATCGATGGTAAAAATATACTGCTCGGCCATGGTGCTATCTCTCTTTGCTCGCCTTTCAACTAAATAGTTGATTTAACATTTAGAATGGGGGACGATTTTATATATGACTTAAAGTGGTTTTATGCAGGCAAAAAAGTACTTACTCGCGCTCTGGCAACGAGTAATGTGTTTTGATAATGCTTTGATATCGTTTTAATTCCGACACCCACTTCTCATCGCTCCAAAAAAGATACTGCTGACAGATACCTTTTATCTGGTTAAATTGCGCTTCTGCGCCATTATTTAATAACAAACCAATACGTGTTCGTCGTAACAACAAGTCATCTAAATGCTGAATCGATTCATTCTGGCAACTCCAAGATAACTCTGCCCACAACGTGTCGGTAGAACCAACTTTCATATAGCCGTTTTCTAGCGATTTAGCATGCGATAGTAATGTTTGTGTGTGATGGCCATAACGACCTATCAGACGTTTTTTTAGCTCGGTCGTTAATTCAATAAAGCTTGAAACCAGCGAAACCGGCTTGAAGTGGCTCGTTCTTTGCCCTTCTTCCATCCCTTTGAGCTTCAAATTCGATGATAAATCCGACACATAAGGCGCAGCTTTTTGAAGCACATCTAATGCGATTAAACGATAGGTGGTTAACTTTCCACCAGCCACGCTGATCAATCCTTGGTCATCCCACACAGCATGTTCGCGCTTTTCATCGGATGGCTTGTTTGGCTTGCTTGCATCTGCAGCTTGATCTTGATTCTTACTGACAACGGGTCGAACCCCCGACCAAGTAGCCCGTACATCATTAATCGATAAATTTACTTCGGGAAACTGTGCGTTCGCTGCCTCTAATAAATAGTCGACTTCGATTTGTGTGATCGATGATTCATCATTTAGATTTTGCTGATGATCGAGGTCTGTGGTGCCTATAACGGTCACCCCTTCCCACGGAAAAACAAAAACAGGCCGCTTATCTTTGGCATGAAAAAAACTCACTGAAAAAGCACTTGGTAAACGCCAAAACGGTACAACCAAGTGACTCCCTCGAAGCGGTCTAATCACATCTTTTTGGCCAAGCGTTCGACGCAGTTCATCTGTCCAGGTGCCCGTCGCGTTAATCACGACTTTTGCCGTCACATCAAATTGTTCACCCGTAGCTTGGTCTTCAACCTTTAAACCGCTTACTTTTTCAGCGCCAGCGACTTTAAGGGTATCAACGGCTTTTAAGTAATTAATAGCCCTACCGCCATCAGCATTGCCGTCATGTAAAACACGCATCACTAGACGCGCATCATCCGTAACCGCATCCGAAAACTGGGTTGCGCCTTTTAAGTCATGAGTATTCATTCCCGGCACTAAAAAGTCACGAATACCTTTATTAAAGTATTTACGATAACGCTGACCTGCCATGAAGTCATAAATGGCTAACAGTTTGTTGAAGATCCATGGCCCTGGAAACATGCCTTTATAGTGCCCCATCACAAAAGGTAAAGGGTTCACCAAACCGGGCAGTTCATTCATCAATTTCTGGCGCTCTTTAACCGAGTCATTTGCCAGGCTGAATTGGCCGCTGCCCAAATAACGTAAGCCGCCATGCACCATTTTTGAGGAACGAGAAGATGTCCCCCAAGCGAAGTCTTTCTGCTCAAGTAATAACACACTTAAACCTAAGCGAGCAGCTTCACGATAAATTCCAGCACCGGTAATGCCACCACCCACAACAATCATATCCCATTGATTTGTGCCATTTTTCAGTTGATCCAGTACTTGAGCTCGTCCTTCTGGGCTCCAAGCAGCTTCCTGACTAAGCATCAGACTGACCTTTAGCTGGTGCGTCATCAACCAAAAGAGTACCTGGATTCAAAATGCCCTTTTCATCCATTGAATGGCACAAGGTGCGAATCAAATGCATGCCTAATGCGCCTTTTTCTACCGGAAGATACGGAGCATGATCTTTTCCAACGCCGTGCTGATGACTAATCGTACCGCGATTATTAACAATGACTTCAGAGGTAGGATATTTCAACTTACGCCAGCGCTCTAAGGCTGTTTTACAGCTAGAGCCTGCTCGATATACGTACGTAGTGTAAATACTGCAACCTTGACCGTAGAAATGAGATAAATGCGTAAATACGTGTACGTTCTCATCTTCTGAACTTAAAGCATTACGAAGACTACCTTCCATTTGCCCTAATAAGTTGTCGACATTGTCCCAGTCGGTTGCTGTTTCGAGCGTATCGACGACATAACCCTTGTCCCAAAGTGCTTCACGCAAATAAGGCATGGTAAAACGTTTTTCCGCCCACTTTTTGCCTAGGTATGTACCGGTATAAATGCCTTTATAAGGACTAATCGTACGTTTCATTAAACTGTGTGCCGCGCTGCACTGTGCTTTATTACCGGTTACACCTAAGGTCATCATGCATTTACCTTCGGCAGCACCACGAACACTAAGGTATTTTTCTAATAGCGCGATCTGGCCAGGGTGTCCTGCCAAGGCAAGCTGAGTGACTGTTTCAATAGCATTACTTAAACGCAGCATCGATAACTGGACTTTAGATTGGACTAGCTCTTTTGCCGCATTTTTTGCTTGCTCCCATGATGGGAAAAAAATGACATAAAAATCTTCTTTATCCGCGATTTTAGTGACACGGACTTTTACTTCTGAAATGATGCCCAAGCGACCTTCTGACCCCAAAAACATTTCGCGTACATCAGGACCACCTGCCGAAGCAGGAATTGTAGCAATCTCTAGTCGCCCCTTGGTTGTTTCAATACTGCCGCCCGCAAACATTTGCTCGATTCGACCATAACGCAGTGATTGTTGACCGCTTGAACGACTTGCAACCCACCCCCCCACTGTAGCGAGTTCAAAGCTTTGAGGGTAATGCCCCAAGGTGTAGCCTTTAGCGCGCAATTGAGACTCTACTAATGGCCCGGGAGTACCCGCACCAAACGTTGCAATTTGACTTTCGGTTTCCAACTCAAGCAAACGATTCATTCGCGCCATTGAAACGGTTAAGATGGCTCGGTCAGATTCAAAAGGATTAATATGCCCGGCAACACTCGTCCCACCACCATAAGGAATTAATACAATATTTTTTTCATGACAAAAGTTAACTAATTCTGCTACCTGATCTTTGGTTTCAGGAAACGCTACACCGTCAGGGAAAAACTCAAAATCACCACTTCGCATAGCGAGCCAATCTGGCAAACTTTGCCCACGAGCATGGCGTACACGCTGTTCGACATCTTTGGTTATTAAAGCATGGTTAGGCAGTCTACTTTCAGGTACTTGCGCCAACACGTCTTTTAAAGGTGTATCACCTAAAGGTGTCGATTCACCAACTAAACCTTTTAAGAATTCACCTCCTGATGGTGGTAAATCCATTTTATTTGACTCATCACCCCAACCATTCCAACGACGCATATCATTACCTACCTTTCATAAATTCGTAATTAAGAAGTCCAGATACCTATAAATTCAGGTATGACCCAGTTTACAACTGCCCTGACATAAATATAACTGCCTTAAATCATCACCAATAGGTGACAACTACTTTCTTTGATTAGGGAACATCATATAGAATAAATTCAATTTTTCACTGACGTTTCCAGACATTTCTTTAGGCAAATTGAGTCATTATAGACAATGAAACACTTGGGCTTCGCTTCAATTCCAGCTGTGCAGCAATACTTGCGCTACGCTGAAAATCAAAACATTGAAACATTTAGCGCGATTACAGAAGCAGGTATCGCTCCCAATGTTCTTAATAATGAAAACGGCCGTATTAAAGGGGAACAATTTCAAGCGCTCATTAAAGCATTAATACAGCTGTCTAATGATCCGTTATTGGGACTAAACAGTAGCCAACAGGTCCAACCTGGCTCTTATAGCGTGCTGGGATATATTTTGATGAGCTGTGCAACCATTGGCGAAGCGCTGCTACGCATTTCCCGCTTTGAACGTTTAGTCGGAGATATGGGCGTCACAACAACAAGCACTCAAGGCGATTATGTTCATATTCAATGGCATTGCGCCTACCCAGACACTGAAGTCCGGCTGCAAATGGTTGATAATGTATTAGCTTCATGGATAAGCTATGCGCGTTGGTTAGCAAACCAAAAAACGTCACCCCACAAAGTATTACTAGAACGCCCCTTGCCCAAGCCAGAAGATGTTCAAAAATATGAAACATTCTTCAGCTGTCCAATTGAATTTGAAGCAGAACAAAACGCCATCATTCTCCACCAAGACCTTTTAAAAGAGCCTTTGCGCCAGCCAGACAAACTGCTGCTTAAAACACTAGAGAATCACGCAGAGAGTCAAATATCAGCTCTAAACGAAAAAGATTTATCCTTTTCGATTCGAGTCAGTAACACAATAAGAACACAATTAAATTTAGGCGTTGCACGAAAAGAGTTAGTCGCTGAAGAACTTAATATGACGGCTAGAACACTTCAGCGAAAACTCGCAAATGATGAAAGTTCGTATCAAACCTTGCTTGACCAAATTCGTTTAGAACGCGCCTCAGATCTGCTAAACAATAGCGCTTTAACCATTCAGGATATTGCTTTTAACTTAGGATTTTCGGATGGGCGCTCCTTCCACCGTAGTTTCAAAAACTGGACAGGAAGAACACCAGGAGATTATCGCAGGGAAAAGAAGAGCTGAAAAGAAGCCCTAAAAAGCCATAAAGAAAACTAAAATTCAGCAGCTAAAGCACGTAAGCGATGACGAATTAAATATAATAACAATAAACCTGGTAATACCATTAGCGCCGTAATAACAAAGAAGGTCGCCCAATCCCCTTCAAGAAAATCGACAACCACCCCACTATAAGATGCTAAAAAAGTACGGCCAAGCGTGCCAATCGATGCCATTAAGGCGTACTGACTCGCGGTAAAGGCACGACTACACATCATTGAGAGAAATGCGACAAAAGCAACCGTAGACCAAGCAGAAGTAAAGCCATCGACCACAACAGCAGATACTAATAAAACCTTATCAGGGCCCACCGATGCCAATAAAGCAAACATCAAGTTACTAGCCCCCATCGCAATTCCACCGACAAACAAACCTTTCAAAATACCATAACGAATCGTGACCAAACTACCAAGTAATGAAAACACGATCGTCACCCACCAGCTCACTAACTTTGAATACAACGCAATATCAGTGTTACTAAACCCTATTTCTTTATAAAAGACGATCGACATACGCCCTAAAAAGGCTTCCCCAATCTTAAATAGAAAAATAAACAACAAAACAGATAAAGCAAGCTGAACACCATTACGTCGGAAGAACTCGGCAAGCGGCTCAATAAAACTCATCATCAGCCAAACGACAATTCTTTGAGCGACCGATAAAGGACTCAGGGCATCAAACTCACCCAAATTTGAAGATGAACTTCGCTCAATTTTAACCAGGGTATTCACAATAAATGCGATTAGTATCGCAATCACCCCTAAAATTAATGTGTTGCTCGAACTTAAGTTGTCTGTGGAAATCCCTGGTAGCCCCATAATAAACCAGCTAATTAACACTAAGCTCAGGATCATCGCGACACTAAATAATACGTATTCGTTTTGTCCGCTTCCTGACACAAGCGCTCGGTATTTAGCACCACTTTGAGCCTGTAAAGCTTTTCGATTTGTTTGGGGTTCAGAGGCTAATAAAGGCACCAGCACTAAGCACAGCATCAAGCAAGACATTAATACATAAACGTCTTTCCATGACCATGCATCAAAGTCGACCAAGAGTAAGGGGATAGCACCTAAACCCGCAAAACCACTCCACCAGCCAGCTGTTGCCATCGCGGAACCTGCCGCCATTAAGCGTGAATTATCAGCAGGGAGTGAGTCGATTCGAAAGGCATCAATGGCAATATCTTGTGTTGCCGCTACCAACGCTAAAGCAAACGCTATTGTTTTTGCATAACCTAAGTCTAAAGAGGGGTTCACTGAGGCAATTAACCAGCAACATACCGCAATCAAGACCTGCATTAAAACAATCCAGCTACGTCGCTGACCAAGCATTCGTCCAAGAATTGGAACAGAAAATCGATCTAATAAGGGAGACCAAAGAAAGTTTATTGAGTAAGCAACGAAAATAAAACCGAAAAAACCAATATTTGCCCGCGACAGGCCCTCTTCAGTTAACCAAGCACTCATCGCTGAGCCTATCATGACCCAAGGAAAGCCACTTGCTAGACCCAGGCCAAATATCAGCCACAAACGTTTATCAAAATACAGATTTATCGTCTGCCCCCAAGTAAGAACAGACGAGGAGTCACTCTGACTATTGTTATTGTTTTTATTACGTGGGTTCAGAATTAATCCCTAAAATTATCAAACTGTAATGGCATATCAAGATCTGATTCTTTAAAGAACTTCATCACTTGTTGTAAATCATCACGTTTTTTAGCAGTGACTCGTACTTTATCGCCCTGAATGGCAACTTGCACTTTCATTTTTGATTCTTTGACCATTTTAACCATTTTTTTAGCCGTATCTTGGTCAATGCCCTGCTTGATATCGTAAATACGCTTAACTAACTTACCCGATTTTCCGTCATCAGATCGAGATAATGAGCGTACATCTAAACCTCTTTTAGCAAACGCCATTCGCAGCATATCGATCAATTGATCTAACTGAAAGTCAGCTTCTGCTGAAAAAATAACCCGTTCTTTCTCAAGAACGATATCCGTTTCGACGTTTTTCATGTCCCAACGGTTACCTAGTTCACGTTTTGCTTGATCAATTGCATTTGTGACCTCATGCATGTCAAGTTCCGAGACCGTATCAAATGATGGCATGCTATACTCCTTCCAGACTAATAATTAAGTTAGCGCATTATATAACTAAGGAAGAGCGAAACAAGCCTTCTACCTGATTCTTACTTTATAAATGTAATATCGTGCTTTCCATAATATTTATAAAACAAGATCGGGCCCAATAAAAAATGCTCAGTGCTTGATGTTCTCGATGTAGGGTCGGCTGTCGAATATTAAAACGTAGGGTTTTTCGCAACGCAAATCTGAAGGGATAAGACACTAAGATAAGGATGATTTAACATTATGAATTTAGACCTTTCTATCATTGTTGTTGATGATACAAAATTCAGCAGTACAATTATTGGAAAAACACTTTCAAAAGCCGGATACCGTGATATACGCATTGCCAACGATGCAATGACTGCTTTAAATATGATGGACAAGCGTAAAGCAAGTGTACTAATTGCTGACTGGCTAATGCCTGAAATAGATGGCCTGGAGCTAACCGTTCGTGTTCGTCAAATGGACGAGCTACGTAACCACTTCACTTACATCATATTACTCACAGCGAGAGAAGGCTCAGGCGCTCTTACTAAAGCTTTTGACCAAGGGATTGACGACTTTATATTCAAAGCTGAAATGTCCAAACAATTACTTCCCAGAGTGTTTGCAGCTGATCGCATGGCCGATCGCCAAAACTCAATGTTATCGGCCAATCAACTGTTGCTTGAAAACAACCGTCACCTTCAGAATCAAAACGTGATCGACATTGAAACTGGTATTGGCAATGCACGTCATGCCAGGGAATCCTTAAAAAGCATGCTTAAGCATACTGAATCAAGGGGCGGTGCTACTAGCTATATGCTAATTAGCATAAAAGATTGGACAAAAATCAAAAAACAAAACAATCATATGACCTGCGATGAGCTGGCCTTAGGAATTTCTCGCCGCTTGAGAAGCCTAATCCGCCCACTGGATTCACTATGCCGCGTAACTGAACACCAATATGCCGTGATTGCGCATTTCGCTCATATCGACCATTGCACATTAGGCTCTTACCGTAGGATTCATGATGGTTTAAACCACAAATCCTTTAGAACATCATCAGGCTATATATCAGTTAAAACAGCGACTAGCGTGTGCACCATTGATGATCAACAGCCCTCCCCACCAATTAATGAAATTGAAGATGGTTGCCAACAACAACTACTTAATGCCATTGAAACCGATACGATTTCAATTTCTCGCTGGAAGGACGATAAAACTGCACACGCGTCTTAAATAAACACAACACGACATCATCAGCAAACAGTCTAAAGAGGCATGATTTAATCTGCCTCTTTAGACGACTATTTTCTCGCAAACTCATACTACGAATACTGCGGAGATTCCCTTCGTTCATCCTCAACCTACAAATCACCAAATTATTTCTCCTTTTGAAGCCCCCTAAAATTCAGTACACTTCGCGCTTAGGTCATTCCAAATAATTATTATCGCCATGGTGCATCATGAGTTTTTCATCTTTAGGTCTCAACCAACAACTTATTACTACAATTAATGAGTTAGATTATATAGAGCCGACACCAATTCAATCCGAAGCCATTCCACACATCCTGGCCGGACATGACATCATGGCTCGTGCACAAACAGGGACTGGAAAAACAGCCGCCTTTGCATTACCACTTTTAAACTTGATAAAAGAACACCTGGTAAATGAACCGCAGTCTGAAGAAAAAACACCACACGAGCAGCTGACTTCTGACGTTTCTCAAACAATTACATTAACCACTTTAGTATTAACGCCCACCAGAGAACTCGCTCAACAAGTCCATGGCAGTTTCATTAAATATGGTAAGTATACGAAACTAACGACCCTACTTGTTTATGGTGGCGTCAGTATCAACCCACAAATAGACGCATTAAAAAATGGTGCAAATATTCTCGTTGCAACACCAGGCCGGTTGTTAGATTTACTGTATAAAAAAATCATTGATCTCAGCCAGATAAAACATATCGTTTTTGATGAAGCTGACCGTATGCTTGATATGGGTTTTATCCCTGATATCAACCGAATCCTGAAAGTACTCCCTCCTGAAAGGCAAACTCTGCTTTTTTCAGCGACATTTGATGATGCGATATTCAAATTAAGTAAAACCTTATTAACCAAACCCAAACTCATCGAAATTGATGAGAAGAATACTGCTGCCGAGCAAGTAGAACAGCTGGTCTATGCCGTTGATAAAGATAGAAAGCGCGAACTTACCTCATACCTCATTGGCTCGAAAAACTGGCAGCAAGTATTAATTTTTACACGCACAAAACAAGGTGCAGATGCTCTCGCCAAAGAAATGTGCAAAGACGGAATTAAAACCCAAACGATTCATGGCGACAAATCTCAAGGCGCAAGGGAAAGAGCACTCTCAGATTTTAAGGGTAATAAAGTGCGCGCGTTAGTCGCAACAGATGTAGCAGCCAGAGGCTTAGATATCGAACAGTTAAAATACGTCATTAATTATGAGCTACCTTATATTGCTGAGGATTATATTCACCGAATAGGTAGAACAGGCCGTGCTGGCAATAAAGGTTTGGCCATATCATTATTGAGCATTGGCGAAGAATATTTATTAGAAGAAGTAGAAGCCGTATTAGATACACGCTTACCACAACAATGGCTACCCGGTTATGAACCTGATTTAACCAAAGAAGCACCAACATCAAAGAAAAATAGCCGCACAGCACAAAATAAGCGACGAAAAGACAGAGCCTACGGGAGAAACAAAAAGACTCGATAGAGGTAAATATACATCTATCTGCTAATCTAATTAATAGTCAACAAACACTGATTATAGGAAAATAGAATGAAACACCTGATAGCCGCATGCCTTCTGACACTGACCTCATCAATATGCCTTGCGCAAAGCTATACACTTATGACCACTCAACCATCCAAAGTGGCCGATGGTGAAAAGAGTACGGAAAACTTTTTCATTGAAATCGCAAACGAGATTTTCTTACGAAGCGATCTAAAACTGAATATAAAAAAAGGTCACTGGATTCGCAACCAGAAAAAAGTATCAGCAGCCTCATATCAAAAGAAGCTACTCATCATCCCTCTCACACGAACTAAAGATAGGGAACGTTTATATGATTGGATTGTACCTATTTCAACCTATAAACTTCAGTTTATCACCACTGACAAATCACTCGATCTCTCTAATATAAATGCGCTAAAAGATTTACCAATCTGCGCTTATAGAGAGTCACCTGCTGAATACAAATTAAGAGATTTAGGCTTCACAAAAATAAAAGCAAAAGTACAAGAGCAAACATGTTTTAAGAGCCTAAGTAAGAAAAGCATAAACATCATGCTTGCGCATGGCAAAGTAGCAGCAACTAAGGGGTTCAAAATAATTAATGAAGACCCTGAAAAACTAATTTATGGTAAGTCTTTTCCTGAAGAGACGCTTTATTTAGCCAGCACTAAAAATGCAATGACTGATACCGATAAGAAAAAAATAAATGATGCGTTTTTGGCCATTAAAGCCGATGGTACTTACGATAAAATCTACGATACCTATTAACAAGTAAGACAAAGAGTCAAAAAAAGACAAGATAAAAAAAGCCCGAAGCAGAAATCTGTTTCGGGCTTTTTTGTATTCAACCTACTAAGTAGTATTAGCTAAGTAATTACTTAGACAAATCCAACAGTAGTTTATTCAAACGACTTACAAAAGCACCGGGTTCTTTCAATTGCTCACCACTTGCCAGTGCAGCCTGATCGAATAGTACGTGAGTCAAATCATTAAATCGCTCATCATTCTGCTCGTCATTAAGCTTTTTCACTAATGGGTGCTCGGGATTAATTTCAAAGCTTGGCTTGCTATCAGGAATTTGCTGCCCTGCTGCTTCCATAATCTTTTTCATTTGAGCATCCATGTCGTGCGCGCCCGCCACCAAACATGCTGGAGAGTCCGTTAATCGACCGGTAACACGTACTTCATCAACTTTATCTTTCAACAACTCAGTGATTTGGCCAACCAAGTTTTCATATTCTTTACTTGCTTCTTCTTGTTGCTTCTTGTCTGCTTCATCTTCAATATCACCAAGATCTAACTCGCCTTTGGTAATATCTTGAAGGTGTTTGCCGTCAAATTCATTCAGGTACGAAATCATCCAGCCATCAATACGATCGCTCAGTACAAGCACTTCAATGCCTTTCTTACGGAAGATCTCCATATGCGGGCTACTGATACCTGCCGCATAGCTTTCAGCACTCACGTAGTATATTTTGTCTTGGCTTTCTTGCATACGTTCAACATAAGCAGCCAAAGACTGGTTCTGTTTACTGTCGCCCTGCGTTGAAGCAAAACGTAACAAGTTAGCGACTTTCTCATTATTTGCCTGATCTTCAGCCAAACCTTCTTTGATCACAGGGCCAAACTCATCCCAAAATGCCTGATAGTCTTCAGCTTCGTTTTTAGCCATTTTAGTTAGCATATCCAACACACGCTTCGTTAACGCAGCTTTCATACTTTCAACAGCTTTATCACTTTGAAGAATTTCACGAGAAACGTTCAAAGACAAGTCTTTAGAATCTACGATACCCTTCACAAAACGCAGGTATAACGGTAAAAACTGCTCTGCGTCATCCATAATAAATACACGCTGAACATATAACTTCAAACCGCGCGGCACTTCACGGTTGTATAAATCGTATGGCGCTTTAGCTGGGATATAAAGAAGACTGGTGTAATCATACTTACCTTCAACACGATTATGAGACCATTTTATAGGATCCTGGAAATCATGAGAGATATGCTTGTAGAACTCTTTATATTCTTCGTCTTTCACTTCTGACTTTGATAATGACCACAACGCTGTTGCTTCGTTAACAGTTTCGTCTTTTGGTGCTTCTTGTTCTTCACCTTCCGCTGCTGGAGCAGGCTCAGACTGCATCACAACCGGAAACGAAATATGATCCGAATACTTCTTCACAAGGCTACGTAAACGCCAGCCATTTGCAAATTCTGCTTCGTCATCTTTTAAGTGTAATACGATAGACGTACCACGTGATGCTTTTTCAACATCGGCAATGGTAAATTCACCTTCGCCTTCAGAGCTCCAATGAACACCTTCAGACTTATCTGCACCGGCTCTACGTGTAAATACGTCTACTTTCTTAGCAACGATAAACGCTGAGTAAAAACCAACACCAAACTGACCAATCAGCTGCGAATCCTGTTTGTTATCACCCGTCAGGTTCTTCATAAAGTCTGCTGTACCAGACTTAGCAATCGTACCTAAGTGATCAATGACATTGGCTCTAGACATACCAATACCGTTATCACTTAAGGTAATGGTTTTAGCAGCTTCATCAAATTCAAGACGGATTTTTAAATCGCCATCATCTTCATATAAAGCATCATTTGATAATGCTTCAAAGCGTAATTTGTCTTCGGCATCTGAAGCGTTTGAAATTAACTCACGTAGAAAAATTTCTTTGTTGCTATAAAGCGAGTGAATCATCAATTGTAAAAGTTGCTTTACTTCGGTTTGAAACCCAAGGGTTTCTGCTTTAGCTTCAATGTTATCTTGTTCTGACATGTATCTTTTCTCTCAACTGTTTCTTAAATAAAGTAGGCAGTTGGCTTATTGCCAAACACCTTAAATTTGCGCGTCTTAAACTATGTGGGGTCGGCTATTTTAAATTCAAGCATGTTTGAATTAAGAACTTATGATTTAATGACGGCCCTTAAACAATTTAAAGAATAAAAACATGCTACGTTTCATTGCGACTTCTATCTTATCCATCATTGTTCTCATTGCTGCCGCCTCTATTACAACAGAGTCTATTTATGGCGGTGGCGCTGAGTTTCCTGATAGGACAACGACACCAACTCTTTCAAGTGAATCTCTCGAAGTCGTCGCCAACTTAGACTACCCGCCTGGAAACATCGCGATATCAAGCACTGGACGTATATTCTTCACTCTTCACCCTGAAGGTCGACCACCTTTCAATGTCGCTGAACTTGTCGACGGAAAAGCAATTCAGGTCCCTCTAAGTGATGACATCAACCTACGCACCGTACTTTCCATGCGTATTGATCGTCAAAATCGACTATGGGTATTAGATTATGCCGATCATGGCTCAGCAACACCTCAAATACTTGCAATTGATCTCGACACCATGAAAGTCGTTCACCATTATGAGTTTTCTTCAGATATCGCAGGCTTAGGCTCCCACCTAAATGATTTTCAAGTGAGCCAAGACGGCTCAACCATCTACATCGCTAATGCCAGCGTACTAGGTTTAAGCCCATCGATTATTATTTATAGCACACTAAACAAAACAGCCCGCCAGGTATTGTTAGACCATGAATCGGTTAACGCTGACTTTTATGTGCCGTATGTTGAAGGTGAAAAAATGTTGATATTTGGCGTATTTGCCATTCGACCTGGTGTTGACTCAATTGCCTTAGATAGAAATGATGAATGGCTGTATTTTGCACCAGTAACTGACGAGCACTTACATAGAGTTCGCGTCAGTGATTTAAATGACCGATCACTCAATCACGATCAACTGGCTCAGAAAGTAGAACGTTTTGGTGAAAAGACCATGAGCGATGGTATTACTACAGATAATGCCGGCAATATATACCTGAGCGACATAGAACATTCAGCGATTGTTAGAATGAAGCCCGATGCCTCTTTAGAAACTTTAATTAAAGACACTAAACTAAGATGGCCTGATGGTTTTAGCTTTGGTTCCGACGGCTGGTTATATGTGACCAGTAGCGCCTTACAGGATGTGATTGGTAAAACCGATACCTACATTGCCGAACATGGGCCTTATCAAATTTTTAGAGTTAAAACGGATTCAAACGCCACAGCGGGCCATTGAACTAAACTTAACGACTAAACAACCTTCATACGCGACAAAAGCTTGTGAACAGGAATCTCCATTTTCTTGGCAAGCTTTTTAGCCACCGACTGTAGTCGGCGAATATTACTCTCGGGCACACCGCTTTTAAACGCATAGGCAATCAGGTTGCCATCCTCAATTAAACAGGTCATACAGTGATTACTCCCAAATAAGTCACGAATGGCCTGAACAGCAAGCGGGTGACTGCCTCCACCTTCCTCCCATAAGTTCAACACCAAAATACCGTCATCACTTAGGTTCTGATAACAGTCCGATAAGAAGCTTGTGTTTAATTGCGCTTCAATCATGCCCTCATCATTATAAATATCAGCAAAAATCAAATCACTTAAAGGGTGCATATCTGAAATGTACTGCTCCGCATCATCAATTTTTAGCGTTAATTCCGGAAAAATCTCTAAGGCAAACCATTCTTGTGCAACCTGAGTGACTTTCTCTCTTAGCTCCACAACAATTATTCTTAGGTTTTGATCGTAGTGATGCAGCGCATGCACCAAACTCCCCGCACCTAACCCCAAGAATGTCACGCGTTTTGGCTTGGGAAAATAAAGTAATGACAGCATCATCGCTTGTGTATATTCATAAACCAGTTTTGAAGGATTATGTAAATCAACACAGCTTTGCTCTGCCGCTTCACCGAACGCAAGATAACGAAAAGCACCATTCTCAAATACCCGAATAGGTCCAAACTCGTCATAACATCGATGTATTTCAAGCCCTAGATCACTAATATTGGAAGTCACTCATATTGGATTTTTACCAGCAAGAAGAAGTTAGAAAGACTTTTATTGTCGTTAGCGGATAAATGAAATAATCTCAACATTGTACACTGAATCAGACTTTGTTGCGGTTCGTGTTACTCACACCAATTTACTTTATCAAACCCCAGACACAAGAAAGCCCCGTAAATTACGAGGCTAAACTGTATATCCTTATCGCTAATCCCTAGCTTGACCTTTATCCTTGTATACTCATTCCTTATGAGTATGACTCCCTTCCAACCGTCCTTAATGGCCAAATCCTTCTTGGCGAATCCTTTATTCCCTGCTGTCCTAGCAATGAAATGTATAATAGGGATCGAGTGTTAAAAAATATACGGACGATAACCTAAGCTTGTGTGAGAGATATCTCACAAGCAGAACATTAAATAAATTAATAAATATTTTCATAACTCATGTTTCATTCAATGCAGGCCCATTTGCATAGCTTCCGGGCAAAGGTCTTGGCTTGATTCTTTCTTCAAGAAAGGCTGCCACATCTTTTGGGTCTGCTCGCTGTACCTTACTAGGGTCTTTACCTTTTTCATTATAATCAAAGCCGCTATAGTGATGAAGTACACGCTTGGCTAGCGCTACCTGTTCAGCACTGCACGACAAAACAGGCCTAGATTGCTGAGGTATTTGTATCCTCACTCGTTCCTGCTCTGCCTTGGCTGATGGAGAAAGCTCTATTTTAAACGAATCCATTATTTTATGCACAAACGCCAAAAAGTTATCTCGAGAAACACACTGTTCAATGCGGTAAGGGTTTCCACCATTTAGTGCTGAACGTTTAATATAATAATTACATATTAAATAATGCCGCTCAGAAATCGCAGTCGACCAAGTAATAGCGCTCGGCCCACTGGCTAAAGATTGGTCTTCAAAATACACCCATTCACTATCACCACGAGGCAGCCATTGACAGTTAATTGGGGTTAGATAACTTGGCCACTGATACGAAGTCATATCAAAAGGGTCACTCGAACTCGCTTCATGCAAATCATTAATAACGGTTAGCTCAAGAGATTTATATACCTCTTGAGCTAGAACACTATTATCAAAAAGACTTTCATTTATAGGCAAGTCATCAACTCTTTTTACTTCAAAATGGCATTTAACAGAACCGCAATAACCATGCAGCAAAGGTAAACCACGAAAAGCCCAAGAACCGGTATAAATAGTAGCAACACGAACGCCTGGTATTTCAGTTTTATCCGCGGCTAATTCTTGTTTAAAGCAGTCTATACTAGCCAAATCTAAGATATCTCCTTCGTCCCCAGCTTGCCTAATTGCAAATGGAGAATAAGAGTCTGGGGCAACAAAGCTAACTAAAGTACCTGACAAGTCTTTCTTTATACGTTTGGCGTGACGATACGACGGAGCTTTAGGATTTCTTCTAGTACCAAATAACATTAAAGGTCCTTATTTCGGCGGAACAAGTTTATTAAAGGACTTATTCGCGAGCTGTGCGACAACATCTTTTGTGCCTTTATGATATTTATTATTAAAGCTAGGCACACTCGATGCGGCCAACCTTACCCCACTCAAGCCCAAAGCAGCTGTAATCGCCCAAGCAAACGCAGGTGTTAAAGCAAACGAACTCACTAATTGCGCGACAACTGGCGCCATTTTATTCGTCGCAACCGCAGCAGCCCCAACACCACCACCAACCATGACCACCTTGCCCGGCATTTCTTCACGCTTCGTATGATTTAAAAGCCCATCTATCGAGCACGCTAAGCTAGCAACCCCAAAGCTTTGCCCTCCCATAATTTGCGCTATGCCTGGCGTCGCGTTATACCAAGTACTATCACGCACATCCATACCAATCGCTCGACGTGCTTGGTCAGCCTCAAAATGGCTTGAGGTATGGTCACTTAAAAATATTTTCTGCTTACCCTGCACATTTATTCGGTGGCGCTGAAGCAACTTCATTGCTTGTATCAGCACTTGCGAACCTCCTCGGTGGCTAGTCCACTCCACATACAAACCTTGATCATGCGCCTCTTTCATATGGCCTGCCAAAATCCTAGAAGCCTGAATATTACTCTTATTTTCAGCTGTCCGCCCCATATCACGCAGAAAAGTCCAACCGGCCTTCGTTGAATTTTTTTCAACAGGCACATAAAACAGTTGGTAACCAACCGACTTCAACGCATCCTCAGCAGCAGCCTCTCCTCTCGTTATATGCGCTGGCAAAATTTCAGCAGCATGCACAAAACCATCACAAAAGCCATTAACACCTATTTCCAAGGGCTGAGAAATAGTACCAGCCACCGTATCAGTACCCTTCAATTGTCGTTCTGGAGCCTGACCTTTAAACACCCCCCAATCTTGACTAGCGTTATCAAATGAAACCCTCCAGAGTGCTGCTCGTTTTGCATGCTGTGAATCGTCACCCGTAAACCGAATATCCACAATATGAACATCTGTTTGTGGCCCGCCATGGTAATTAACCAGCTCATATTCGATTTCACAACCTGAAAAAACAATACAGCGCCGAGTAGGGCTACCATTTTTTGCAAATGAATTGACGGGTGAGGAGCTACTTCGAAGGCTGTTAACCGCACTGGTAATTACGAGTGCATGATAACTCTGACTACTTGGGATCTTACTTATTTGCTGAAAGCCATCAAGCATTGTCTGGTGCTGATCACTAACCATAACCGAACGGCCGTTATTACTACTTCCATAGCGGCTGAACCCGCTCGCTAAAATACGCGTACTACTCACTACAACATTCCTTTGATTTCTTTCTGAAAAGTTAATCCCTAACTAATCCAACTTTAAACAAACCCCAGACACAAGAAAGCCCCGTAAATTACGAGGCTAAACTGTATATCCTTATCGCCAATCCTTAGCTGAACCTTTATCCCTGCATACTCATTCCTTATGAGTATAACTCCCTTCCAATCATCCTTAATGGCCAAATCCTTCTTGGCGAATCCTTTGTTCCCTGCTGTCCTAGCAATGAAATGCATAATAAGGATCGCGTGTTAATAAATATACGGACGATAACCTAAGCTTGTGTAAGAGATATCTCACAAATAGAAAATGAATCAAACTACATTATCAAAACTCATTTTTCATTCAAAGCAGGACCTTTTGCATAACTTCCAGGTAAGGGTCTAGGTTTGATTCTTTCTTCAATAAAAGCTGAAACATCTTTTGGGTCAGCCCTATGAGTTTCATTTGGATCCTTACTACTCCCTCTATAACCTCGGTTACTGTAATGATGAAGCACTTGCTTAGATAGCTCTACCTGCTCAGTAGTACACAATAGGATCGGCCTCGACTGCTGAATAATTTGTAGCTTTACTCGTTCCTTCTCCGCTTGGGCAGATGGAGAAAGCTCAATTTTGAATGAACCCATTATTTTGTGCATAAATGCTAAAAAGTTATCTGATGAGACTCGCTGTTCAATTCGGTAGGGATTTCCAGCATTAAGCGTAGAACGCTTGATATAAAAAGAGCATGTCATGTAATGCCGATCAGAAATAGCTGTAGACCATGTATTACTACTCATGACTCTTGTTAAAGGCTGGTTTTCCAAATATAACCAATCAATAGTTTCTATCGACAACCACTGACAATTAATGGGAGATAGATAACCAGGCCATTGATACACAGTTATATCAAAAGGGTCATCTAAAACCGGCTCATGGAAATCATTCACCACGGTTAACTCAAGACACTTATTTACTTCTCGAGCAAGCACACGACTATCAAAAAGACTCTCATTTACAGGCAAATTTTCCACTCTCTTAACCCCAAAATGACAATTAACAGAACCACAATAACCATGAACAAAGGGCAAGCCACGAAAAGCCCATGAACCTGTAAAAATAGTCGCTGTACGAACGCCTGGTATTTCAGTTTGGTCCGCAGCTAATTCTGGTTTAAAACATTCCGCGTTTGATAAATCGAATTCAGCCTCCTCCCCCCCCGCCTGCCTAATAGTAAGCGGAGAATAAGAAACAGGAGCAACAAAACTAACCTTAGTTCCTGACAAGTCTTTCTCAATTCGTTTGGCGCGACGAAGTGAAGGAGCTTTAGGATGTCTTCTGGTACCAATTAGCATGAAAAGGCCTTATTTCGGTGGAACGAGTTTATTAAAAGACTTATTCACCAGCTGTGCGACGACATCTTTTGTGCCTTTATGATACCTATTATTTAAGCTAGGAACACTGGATGCGGCCAACCTTACCCCACTCAAGCCCAAAGCAGCAGTAATAGCCCATGCAAACGCGGGCGTTAAGGCAAACGAACTCACTAATTGCGCGACAACCGGTGCCATTTTACTGGTCGCAACACCTGCAGCACCAATACCACCCCCAACCATCACTACTTTGCCCGGCAACTCTTCACGTTTGGTATGATTTAACAGATCATTAATCGAGCACGCTAAGCTGGCAGCACCAAAGCTTTGACCTCCCACAACTTGCGCAATACCTGGCGTCGAGTTATGCCAAGTACTATCACGCACATCCACACCAATCGCGCGACGTGCTCGATCAGCCTCAAAATGACTTGAGGTATGGTCGCTCAAAAATATTTTCTGTTTGCCCTGTACATCTATTCGGTGACGCTGAAGCAACTTCATTGCTTGGGTTAGTACTTGTGAACCACCTCGATGGCTCGTCCATTCTACATACAAACCTTGGTCATGCGCTTCTTTCATATGGCCTGCTAAAATACGAGAAGCTTGAACATTACTCTTGTTATCAGCAGCTCGGCCCATATCACGCAGAAAAGTCCAACCAGCCTTAGTAGAACCGTCCTCTACAGGAACATAAAACAACTGATAACCAAGCGCTTTCAAAACATCTTCTGCTGCTAACTCACCCTTAGAAATATGTTTTGGCAAGATATCAGAGGCTGATTCAAGATCACCACAATAACCATTAATCCCTATTTTCAAAGGTTCAGTAATCGTACCAGCTACAGTTTCAGTGCTCTTTAATCGTAATTCAGGCTTCTCTCTAGACGGAATCCAACTCTCGCTTTCACCTCTATACGAAACTCTCCAAAGTGCTGCTCGCTCCTCAGCTATAGCCGCACCACCCGTAAACCGAATATCCACAATATGAACATCTGTTTGTGGCCCGCCATGGTAATTAACCAGCTCATATTCGATTTCACAACCTGAAAAAACAATACAGCGCCGAGTAGGGCTACCATTTTTTGCAAATGAATTGACGGGTGAGGAGCTACTTCGAAGGCTGTTAACCGCACTGGTAATTACGAGTGCATGATAACTCTGACTACTTGGGATCTTACTTATTTGCTGAAAGCCATCAAGCATTGTCTGGTGCTGATCACTAACCATAACCGAACGGCCGTTATTACTACTTCCATAGCGGCTGAACCCGCTCGCTAAAATACGCGTACTACTCACTACAACATTCCTTTGATTTCTTTCTGAAAAGTTAATCCCTAACTAATCCAACTTTAAACAAACCCCAGACACAAGAAAGCCCCGTAAATTACGAGGCTAAACTGTATATCCTTATCGCCAATCCTTAGCTGAACCTTTATCCCTGCATACTCATTCCTTATGAGTATAACTCCCTTCCAATCATCCTTAATGGCCAAATCCTTCTTGGCGAATCCTTTGTTCCCTGCTGTCCTAGCAATGAAATGCATAATAAGGATCGCGTGTTAATAAATATACGGACGATAACCTAAGCTTGTGTAAGAGATATCTCACACGCTACTTTACTAACTAGGAAAGCACGGTATAAGATTTGATACCTATAGATGAAGTTCATAATAAAAACAGGAAGATAGATGCAATTACATCACGTTAAACGAGAAGATTTTGCTTACCATGCAGCCTACTGCGAAGAAAACATTTGGCATTTATGTCAACAAAATCATCTTCAAAATAGCTATGTGGTTTTTATCTTTAGCAAAGGCGATGCGTTTCCAATGTTGAATCAACGCGCATCTCAGCACCCTTCATTGCCAATTTTTTGGGACTACCATGTGGTTTTACTTGCTATATCTGAAAACAATCAAATATTCGACTTTGATACAACACTGCCATTTAAGACCGATATCGAGACTTACTTTCGTCACTCCTTCCCCGGTGAAAATTTACTTTCAGACGAGGAAACCCCTTTGTTTCGGTTAGTCCCCTCAGATGAGTTTGCCAAATTATTTTCTTCGGATAGAGGCCATATGAAAACACCAACTGGTTGGCTTGCTCCCCCGCCAAGCTGGCCACTCATTGGAAGTGTAGAGACTAACTTGACGGAGTTTATTCAAGCTAGCGACAATCAGTTTGGCGAATTACTGACTTATGATGCAATGTTACGCCGCTTTACTAATATATGAAGAGACTCTCAGTAAATAACCATCTATGCGACCTAAAGCTGATTTAATCCTCGCTACTCTTCCAATAAAAAATGCGCTCGCGCCAGTGCAATCGGTTTATCTTTCGATTCTTGCCAAGCGTGTATTTCAACATTAGCGACACGTCCACCTTGCCGGGAAACCTCACAATAAGCATACGTTTCACGATCGGCGCCACCTCGGAGATAATCGATAGAGAAGTCGATAATTTTGGGAAATTTAAGCGTCGTTTGAGAGACAAGTAAGTGCAGTGCGGCAGACAGTTCCATGAAACCACCTAATACACCACCATGAATCGCAGGTAATATCGGGTTACCAATATTACTTGGCTTTTTTTGTAGCTTGAATGATAAGCCGAAAGCTTGTTCATTGATGATCGCGCCTTGTTGATCAAATTCAATTCCAATCAATTCGGCATAAGGGATAACTTTGATCAAATCAGCATAGTTTTGGCTTGCTCTCACTTGCTCAACCACTTGTTTAAAATCAACGGTATTAATTGCCTTTGATTCAGTGCCCAAGGAAGGAATATTGATACCATTCGTCATTGCATCTAGAGAGGGAATACCCTTTTCACCCATTCGCATAAATGTTGCGATACAGTGCGCGACGGTACGATCGACCTGGTAAGCCTCACAACGCATGAATAAAATATTTTTGGTGCTTCGGTAACAGCTTGCACGCGCAAATACTGACTGACCTGGTTTAGCAGAACGCATGTAATCAACACGTAAATCTAAAGTAGGGCAAAGCTCAAACTCAGGCATCGCACATAACACAGCAGCACCTGCGGTGGTATCCATCAAGGTGGTAATCGCACCACCATGAATGACACCCGACTCAGGGTTTCCAATAATTTTTTCGCTGTACGGTAGCTCGAGTATTAACTCGTTTTCTCGCGCGGAAACTACAGTGATACCCAGTTCACGACATTGAGCCAATACACTTACAAAGCTATCTACTTGGGCAAATAATGTAGTTTCATCTCTCATACAGTCTTCTCTTTTAATCTTAAGTGGCGCTATTATAGCGAACAAAGAAAATTGAACAAACATTTGTGATCTAAGTCACACTAGGAGGCTATCGGGCTTAAGCGTTCGTTACGAAAAATCGATAGATCGAGCTAGATTTTTTGATCAATTGAGGCGAATAGTTGTTTTATTCAACGAAATTGATCGAAAAATATGGCCGACATAGCGGTTTTGCAGTAGAACAGTCTTCAATCCGACAGCCTCCTAGCATCTATAGGTTAATCTCAATGCCGCTCAAACGTTATCTATTATTACTCATCACTTACTTTGCCATCACAGGGTGCTCTGTGAACCCGGTGACAGGTGAACAACAGCTGATGTTTACATCAATGTCAGAAGACATTGAAATAGGAAAAAAACAATATAAACCTGCTCAACAATCACAAGGCGGTCTCTATTACCTAGATACCAAATTAAACACCTATATTTCTACCGTCGGCAAAAAACTCGCCAATGTAAGCGATCAACCTGAGCTACCGTATGAATTTGTAGTGTTAAATAATTCAGTACCCAATGCTTGGGCACTGCCTTCTGGAAAAATTGCCATTAATCGAGGTTTATTAGTTCAACTTAAAAGTGAAGCTCAACTTGCTGCGGTCTTAAGTCACGAGATTGTACATGCTGCGGCACGACACGGTGCTCAACGCATGCGAGATAACCTATTTGTTCAAGCAGGTATCGCGGGTTTAGGCTTAACACTTTCTGACAATGACTATCGGAGTTTGATTATTGGTGGGGCTAGTTTAGGTGCTCAGCTTACTGTGGCAAAATATGGTCGAGATCATGAACTCGAGTCAGATAAATATGGCATGAAATATATGGCCAAAGCCGGTTATGATTTACAAGGCGCTGTTGACTTGCAAACACTCTTTGTTATGCTTTCAAAAGGTCAAAAAAGCTCTTGGATTGACGGTTTATTTGCCTCACATCCGCCCTCTCCAGAACGTGTCGCTGAAAACAAAAAACACCTGTTCACCCTGCAAAACCAAACTGCCGGAAAATTTTCTGGAAAAGAAGAGTTTCAAGCTGCTCTAGCCTATTTACGTAAGCAGCAACCTGCTTACGATTTAGCAGATCAAGCCTCCCATGCTTTAATTAAACAACAAACCAAGCAAGCATTATCACTCATTAACAAAGCCATTAAATTAGAGCCAAAAGAAGCTCAGTTTCGTTCAATCAAAGGATTAATTTTAGACCACCAAGGTAAGTCTGATTTAGCACTAAAAGAACATAACCGTGCAACAGAGCTCTACCCTCAGCAATTCTCCTATTATTTGAATCGCGCAAACACCCAGTTATCGCTAGGTAATTTGACTGCTGCACAACAGGATTATCAGCGTAGTATGAAGATGCTGCCAACGAGTACTGCAGCACTGCAGTTAGGCCATTTATTTAAAAATTCAGGCAACCCAAGCCAAGCCATACCTTATTATTCACAAGTTTCAAATGTTCAGGGGAAAGAGGGCCAAGATGCCCGTTTAAATTTGGCGTTATTAGAAATTCATGAAAAACCCGAAAAATACCTGAAAGTAAAACATCAACAAGATCCAAAAGGGCCACTTCTGGTAACCATAGAGAATCACAGCCCACTTGATATTAAAAAGGTCACGCTCATTAGCCAACTATTTGATGACAAACGAAACATGATTAAAGAGGGTTCTTGGCATATAACAGAACCACTAAAAGCGGGCGAACGCAGCCGTTATTTTCCTGTTCCCGTAAGTTATCATTTAAAACCAAATGAGCACATTAAAACCAAGATACAAAAGGTTCTAATTAGCAACTAGAGAATAACCAAAATTTCACGTCTATTATCTGGCTGTTTGAAATGAAAGCACAAAATAACAATTTAGATTTACTGCCTTTCTATTTGAAAGCTCGAAGTAAAAAACGTAATTTCTGTTTAATTTCTTCTGCGATAAATACCGGATGCTCCTGCATAAAACAGTGACCGCCCGGTACTTTTATAAAGTCATAATAGGCATTGGCTTTTTGAACCTTCGGCAGCGATTTTAATACAAAAGAATAGGTATCTTCGCCATAAAGTATGGTCATTGGCTTTTGAATGGATTTAATCGATACCCATAAGTTATGCGCATAAGCTGAAAATACAGCGCCTTCAATTTTAGGAGGACATTTTAGGTGCAAGGAACCATCCTCATGCTTGATTAGCGCATGCGTGATGTAAGATTGAAGACACTCATCCTGCCAACCTTTAAAGGTACCCCGCTGATAAAAATACGACCATGCATCCGACTCACTCGGCCATGTCATCGCCCGTACTTTAGCTTGCTTCGCCAAAGGCATTTGCTTCATCAGCCCGAGAGTTGTCATCACCGACATCGTTTTAGCAACTTTAGGCGAGCTGTATACGGGGTCCATCAGTATGCCAAAATCGAACAATTCAGAATGTTTTGCCATCATCAGGGTCGACATAACGGCACCGTAACTATGGCCTAAGGCAATTTTTGGAACACCTGCCCAAAGAGGCGAAAAATGTTGCCATACACGTGCAAAGTTTCGTGCACTTTTATTCCAGCCTGGGTAAATTTCACCTGCATCACTTTCACCATGGCCCTGACCGTCACTGATAAACAAGTCATAGTCATCTTGAAATTCAGCTAATAAGTGCTCAAACGTTAGGCCGCTGAAACCAGTACCATGAATAAAATGCAGTACAGGTTTACCACTTGGTTTACTGTGATAACCCCTCACCGTAAAACCAGCAGGTAATTTATATTCCCAGGTTTGCAATCCTTGGATAATGCTCAAAAATAACTCCATTGCTGTCAAAATACTGCGTCAGTGCTGCTAAATTAACACTGGGATAAGCCTGATCACGCATTATATGAATAAACCGAAGGCTGACAAACGCATCAAACCAAGTATGGAACCCTTGCACAAATTGCGCATAAGTCTTTTTTTGACTTAAATGCTCAAACTGTTTATCAACCTTTAAGATCCTCAGCGTTGCGATAACATGTTCTGCTTTCTCCTTAGGCATTCTATCGTGAAGCTGGCTAAATAATACCTCTACCGACGCAATGGACTGTTCAGCCTCTGAGACGATCATCAACAATTGTTTTAAGGCTCTAAATATTTCAGGGTGGTAAAATGTATAATTTGAAAAGGGGTCAATCATTTCCTGTAACTTAACAAGCGCAGGGCCCGTTCCAAATGGCACTCGATGACTAGGTCGCCCCGCAATGTTAATGACAGGGCTTTTCAGACTACGCACACAACCAACTTTGGCTAGTTTGTTAAGTAAATAAAAGTCTTCTGCCCCCGATCTTTTTGGCATCCCTCTCACTTGAGCATAGGCGAGTGGCGTGACAGCGATTAATGAGCCGATGGTATGAAAAGCATAAGGAGAACCCGCCCATGCGAGCTGATCCACGTAGTAGCGTAGAGAAAAGTCGTACAAAGCCATCGACTGCTCATAACCTTGTTCAGCGTGGTGCTCAAAAGGATAAATAATGGCAGACGTGTTTATCTCAGGGGCCGGGACATCAAAATAATTTTGAGGAAGTACTACATCTGCATCACTGCTATGAATCCAAGCAACAGACTTACCAACGTGTTCATTTTGTTGATCAATTAACTTCAACCCAAGATCCATACCAAGTTTTCTTGCTAACCCTACCCCTTGCTTTGCAGGTATCTCACGTCCATCTGAGCACCTATCTATAATATAAAACCCTAAAGATTCACTTCCTTGACCAAAATATATTTCGCTAGTTTGTGCCGAGGTTTGCTTTAGTTCTTGTGCACCTAATGTTGCTATAAAGTGCTTCATCGCTGCTTGAGTACGTTGCTGCTCATCTCTTTGAGTATTATCTGGACAGTTAAATACCCAGATCATGACAACCTTTTTTGCCTCGTTTAATTGTAGAAAGCGATTTAGGTCTTCAATCGGTTCATCAAAAATGGGGAGCACAAGCATCGAGTCAAAATCAAGTGCCTGCGTGACAGTGAGCGATTTAAGTTCTGGCTCAGCATAAGTAGAAAGATACTTCTTTATCGTTTGATCAGAATGGTTAAAACTTACCATCGATGCTCAATGATCACCGCTAGCAATGCTTTTTGTTTCGCTAACTCTTCATCACTAAAGTGTTTAGCGGGCACCTTACCCCATACAGGAGCAGGCCAAGTAATGTCACTTTCAAAACGTACAATATGATGAATATGTAGCTGACTCACAACATTACCTAAGGCGGCAGTATTAAGCTTGTCACCTTGGTAAATAGCCATTAAAGTTTTACTCAAGAAGATAGACTCTGCATCTAGCTGTTCACGCTGAGTTTTATCAAGGTGATAAAGCTCTGTTGCACCGTCAATTCTAGGGACTAATATCACCCACGGAAATTGAGAGTCGTCCATTAATTGAACATCACAAAGTGGCCACGATGTTAGATTAATCGTGTCAGTATCAAGTCGTGAATCTAAATTAAACACCGCATCACCTTCATGCTTGTATGGTTATTTTTGTCGGAACACTTGTTCGTGGTGCTCAAAGCGCACCCTAAAAAAGACCATAAGAGCTTTAAGCTTTTCGAGCCTGCCAAGTTGCTTCCCAATCTAAAGCAGACTGAACAATCACACCTAAGTCATCATGATCAGGCTTCCAGCCAAGTACTTTTTTGATTTTGGTATTATCCGCCATCAATGCATCAGGGTCACCCGCTCTGCGCTCAACCAGCTCTGCAGGAAAGTTCTTACCTGACTTGTCTTTCACCATATCAATCACTTCTTGCACAGTGAAACCACTACCATAACCACAGTTAAGTATTTGTGACTCACCACCTTTTGACATGTAATCCAAAGCCATTACATGTGCTTTTGCTAAGTCATCAACATGAATGTAATCACGAATACAGGTGCCATCTCGTGTTTCATAATCAGTACCAAATACCTTCATACCTTCACGTGCACCGGTAACACATTCACACGCTACTTTGATCAAATGTGTCGCTTCCGGTGTTGCCTGCCCTAACCGACTCGTTAGATCTGCGCCTGCTACATTAAAATAACGCAAAATCACATGATTAAGATTAGACGCAAATGATAAATCACGAATCATTTGCTCACTCATCATTTTAGACGCGCCATACGGATTAATCGGTAGCAAAGGCATGTCTTCTGTCAGTACTTTTTCATCAGGCATCCCATAAACAGCTGCCGTCGATGAGAACACCATATAAGGTGTTTTATATTTTTCAATAATACCCAGTAGGTTTAACGTATTACGTGTATTGTTACGATAGTACTTTAGTGGGTTTTCAACCGACTCCGGCACAACAATATGTGCGGCAAAATGTAGGACCGCTTCAAAATCATGCTCTGCAAAAACAGCATCAAGTTTGTCGGTGTCAGCGACATCCCCTACCACTAACTGACCATAGGTAACAGCCCACTCATAACCTGTTGAAAGATTGTCATATACAACGATATCATGCCCTGCTTCACCAAGCTGTTTAACAACATGACTTCCGATATAGCCTGCACCACCTGTTACTAATACTTTCATTCTTCGGGGTTCCCTGTACTGAAATACTTTCGCTAAAGAGTTATGCGCATATAATGCATGCGATCAATTCTTTGTGCGAGCTTTGATTTTAATCTGTTTTTTCTGTTCACGTCTAAATGCAAAAAAGTCACTCATTGCCTGACTACATTCATCCGCCAACACCCCTTCAGCATAGACTATATTTGTGTTCATGGAAGGATGTTCAAATAAGTTGTTTTGGCTAACCACAGCACCGGCCTTGGGCTCTCTTGCACCAAAAACAACACGTGCAATACGAGCATGAACCAAAGCTCCTACACACATCGTGCAGGGTTCAATCGTGACATATAAAGTCGCACCAGAAAGGCGGTAATTACCTTCATTTTTTGCCGCCTGCCGCAGAGCATTTATCTCGGCATGCGCACTGGGGTCACAATTACCAATCGGACGATTCCAAGCTTCGCCTAATACAATATCATCACGTACGACCAAGGCACCGACTGGCACCTCGCCTTCTTGGGCAGCACTTCTTGCAAGTTCAAGCGCACGCTGCATCCATTTTTTGTCTTGCGTTTGTTCTTTCAAGACTAAAACCTCAAGATCTATTATTCTTGTCGAGAAAGTCGACTATTCCCATTCAATTGTTGCTGGAGGCTTTGATGAAACATCATACGCAACCCGTGAAATACCCGATATTTCATTGATGATTCTGCCCGATACAAGCTCAAGAAAATCATAAGGTAGGTGGGCCCATCGCGCAGTCATAAAGTCAATCGTTTCAACCGCCCTCAGTGTAACAACATACTCATAACGTCTAGCATCGCCTACAACCCCTACCGACTTTACCGGTAAGAATACCGCAAATGCCTGGCTTGTTTTATGATACAAATCAGCTCGGTATAGCTCTTCAATAAAAATAGCATCGGCTTCACGTAGAATATCAGCATATTCTTTTTTCACTTCACCCAGAATTCGTACACCTAAACCTGGTCCAGGAAATGGATGACGGTAAACCATGTCGTACGGCAAACCTAACTCCAAGCCAATCTTACGCACCTCATCTTTAAATAATTCACGCAATGGCTCAACTAACTTGAGCTTCATATCATCTGGCAAACCACCCACATTATGATGCGATTTTATTACATGCGCTTTGCCTGTTTTTGAAGCCGCTGATTCAATCACATCTGGATAGATAGTGCCTTGCGCTAACCATTTAACGTTATCGATTTTTAGGGACTCTTCATCAAACACTTCAATAAATGCGTTACCGATAACTTTACGCTTTTTCTCTGGGTCACTCACACCTTCTAGACGAGATAAAAATAAATCTGCTTTATCAGCTCGAATAACTTTCACACCCATGTTATCCGCAAACATTTTCATAACCTGATCGCCTTCGTTCAAACGGAGCAAGCCGTTGTCAACGAATACGCACGTTAACTGATCACCAATTGCCTTATGTAACATCGCAGCAACAACAGAGGAGTCGACCCCTCCCGACAAACCTAGTAATACATGATCAGTACCGACTTGTTTGCGAATCGTTTTAATGGCGTCATCAACAATCTGGCTTGGTGTCCATAAAGCATCACATTGAGCAATACTTATAACAAAGTGCTCTAATATACGTTCACCTTGAAGTGTATGAGTTACTTCAGGATGAAACTGTACGCCATAGAAGTTTTTGTCCGCATTGTACATACCCGCAATTGGGCAAGAATCCGTTGAAGCCATCAATTCAAAGCCTTCCGGCATTTCGATGACTTTGTCGCCATGACTCATCCAAACATCTAACAAATCATTGCCGTCTTGATCTACATGGTCTTTTATATCAGCGAATAAAGCAGAGTTACCACGCGTATTGATTTGGGCATAACCAAATTCATGCACAGCCGAACCTTCAACCTTTCCGCCCAGCTGCTCTGCCATAGTTTGCATGCCATAACAAATACCTAGCACTGGAATACCTAGGTTAAAAACACTCTCTGGCGCACGAGGACTACCCGCGGCAGTGACAGACTCAGGGCTTCCAGCCAAAATAATCGCTTTTGGTTGATACGCTTTGATTTCTTCATCAGTCATATCAAAAGCACGGATTTCACAGAATACGCCAATTTCACGAACGCGACGCGCGATCAATTGCGTGTATTGAGATCCAAAATCAAGAATTAAAATACGGTGAGCGTGAATGTTCTGGTGATCAGTACTTTGTTTATCAGACATAGATAGGGTTTAAACCTCTTATAAACACAAAACGGGGCACTCGAATGAGTTTGCCCCGTGAATCAAAAATTAATATATTTTTAGCCTTTTTTAACAATAGACTAACAAAAAATTAGCATGCTAGACTCCTATTATTACAGGAATAGCATGCTTAAAACTAACCTACTCGGTAGTTTGGTGCTTCTTTAGTAATCGTTACATCATGCACATGGCTTTCTTTCATACCCGCTGAAGTAATACGCGTAAACTGAGGTTTAGTACGCATGTCCTCAATCGTAGCACTTCCGGTATAACCCATGCTCGAACGTAAACCACCCATTAACTGATGAATAATCGCTGACATTGGCCCTTTACAAGCGACACGACCTTCAATACCTTCAGGAACAAGCTTATCAACACCTGATTTTATATCCTGAAAATAACGATCACTCGATCCTTGAGATTGCCCCATTGCTCCAAGCGAACCCATACCACGATACGCTTTATAGCTTCGGCCTTGAAATAGCTCAATTTCGCCCGGCGCCTCATCGGTTCCCGCTAATAAGCTACCTACCATAATACTATGCGCACCCGCAGCGATTGCCTTGGCAATGTCACCCGAGAAGCGAATACCGCCATCGGCTATTACAGGTACATCTCGACCTTCTAAAGCCGTTGATACATCCGCAACGGCTGAAATTTGAGGTACGCCAATACCCGCGACAATTCTCGTTGTACAAATTGACCCAGGACCAATACCAACCTTAACACCATCAGCACCCGCGTCGGCTAAAGCAATCGCGGCTTCAGCTGTCGCAATATTTCCGCCAATAACCTGTAACTCAGGGTAAGTTTCTTTTACCCAGCGAACACGATCGATCACGCCTTTTGAATGTCCGTGAGCAGTATCAACGACGATCACATCGACTCCTGCTTTAACCAACGCGTCAATTCGATCTTCAGTACCAGCACCAGTACCAACAGCAGCACCAACACGTAACTGACCAAACTCATCTTTTGATGCATTTGGAAAGTCTTGGGATTTCTGAATATCTTTAACCGTTACCAAGCCTCGCAATTCAAAGTCGTCGTTTACCACTAATACTTTTTCAATACGATGCTTATGTAGCAAATCTTTAATTTCTTTTGACGTCGCGCCTTCCTTAACCGTTACCAAATTTTCTTTTGGTGTCATGATTTCAGATACTTTCGTATCTAAACGGCTTTCAAAACGAATATCACGCCCCGTTACAATCCCAACAAGGTCTTCACCATCAACAACCGGTAAACCAGAGATTTTATTCGCTGCTGTCAATTCAAGTACTTGTTTGACAGAAGTAGAAGGCGTCACAGTGATAGGGTCTTTCACCACACCACTTTCAAACTTTTTAACCGCTCGAACAGTCGATGCTTGCTGTTCGATCGTCATGTTTTTATGGATAATCCCAATTCCACCTTCTTGAGCCATTGCGATAGCAAGTGGCGCTTCCGTCACAGTATCCATCGCAGCAGAAACCAGTGGAGTATTTAAGGAAATTTTACGAGTCAACCGTGTTTTAAGCGTAACTTCGTTAGGGAGTATATCTGAGTAACCAGGTAGTAAAAGAACGTCGTCAAACGTTAGTGCTTCTTGTGCGATCCGCAACATATAACCAGCCTTCTATGCCGAGATAAAACGCGCCAGTATACGGCCTTACTCCACTCCAGTAAACGTTAATTTCATTTCAAATGATAATAGTAAGCTATTCATCCGCTATTCATCCGCTATTCATCCGCTATTCTTTTCCAAGCTATTAAGCAATACACTAAGTCTTAAGCATTCTTGGACGTAACAAAACTCTCGTTATATTCTATTAAAAGATATCCAGAGGGAGGTGTATTATGTCTGTCGCCCCAAGAGTTGAAGCACATCTATCAAGAGTCGGCGTCAATTATGACCTGATCCAACATCCTGAAACCTACAGCAGTATTGAAACAGCTAGGTCTGCTCATATCCCTAGTATGCAACTCGCAAAATCTGTGATGACTCATGATGGCGAAAACTATCGATTATGTGTCATTCCTACGAACCACAAGCTGGTTATGTCATGGCTAAACCAGCACATGAAAGGCCACTATCGCCTTGTCCACGAAGACGAACTGAATGAATTATTTGACGATTGCGAACCTGGTGCTATCCCCCCTCTCGGTCAAGTCTACGGACTGCCGGTTATTTGGGATAACAGCTTACAACAGTTGAAAGATATTTATTTTGAGAGTGGCGACCACCGGAGCTTGATTCACGTTAATCAAGGTTCATTTATGCAATTAATGGGCTTACAAGATAACGATGCTATCAGTTGCCCATCCGATGATTTGGAGGGAAGTGCCTATTTTATACATTAAAAACAGAAGCCTTTCACGAACGTCGATAGCAGCGCTCGCACAAAGACTTTACCCTTTCCCTCTTTAAAGAGGGCCCGCGGCTTCTTTTGAGGCCGCTATATTTTTCAGTCCATCTAATTTCAACCCAACCAAATAGTAGCCACCCACTATTGAAATCTAAATTGCACCCACTACAAATTCAACTACACTTATATCGATACTCGCCTCGCCTTTTCACTTTTCTCAAAAACCTTATAAACATGCCTAACTGGAAACAACTATTTTATTTTAATTACCGCCCTATATTCTTGATAATAGGAGCTGTTATTAGCCAACTAGCACTCTCTTCCAACCTGGAGAAAAGTGTTAATGAAGCTGCCTTAATGCAACAGCAGGGCGCAACATCTCAATCGGTCATTCTTAAAAGCAGTAGCACCACACAACAATTACTCGGCGAATTTCAAGTGCTCAATCAAACAATAGACCAACTTAAAATTAATCAGGCGCACTTACAACAAACTCAAGCACAACAAACGCTGTCGACGAACTCACTACAAAAGCAATTAAATGCCGTTGCAACTACTGAAAAATCGATCATCCCCCACTTACTATCAATGATCGATTGGCTCGATAACTTTATCGCTCAAGACGTCCCCTTCCATAGCCAAGAGCGTCAGCAACGTATTAATTATTTAAAAACCAGCATTGTCGACCCTAGCACCAGCCTACCCGAGCGCTACCGCAGAGTTTTAGAGGCTTACCAAATTGAAAGCGAATACGGCTACACCATTGAAGCCTACCCTCAAACAATCACACTGACCGACAGTTCATTGCACGTCAAACTATTAAGAATAGGCAGAATTGGCCTTTATTTTCAGAGCGAAGACGGACAACAGAGCGGTTATTGGGATCATAAAAAAAGTACTTGGCGCAATAGCTCAATAGACCCAGAAATCGACATTGCAGACGAAATAAAACAAGGTTTGTTGATCGCACAAAAACAACGACCACATTCACTGCTATCACTGCCCGTCATAAAATAAAGAAATCAGGCTAACACATGAATTTTTATCGTTTATTCACACTCATCTTAATTGCTCTGCTATCTTCACCCAGCATAGCAACTCAAAATGAGTTCAACACGCTCTTTGATATGGTCAAAGAATCTCGTCAAACACAACAACAACTTAATAAAGCCAGAGAACAACAGTTTTTCTCGGAGCAAGCTCTGCAGCAACAACGCGTTGATACACTAAAACAGGCACTTGCCACACGCAAAAAAGCATACAAAAAACAACAACTACAGGTCGCTGAAAACACAAAAGAAATCACCCAACTACAAACTCAGCTTGATGACAGAACGCACTCTCTTAAAGATCTATTTTCAGCATGGAAACAAACCACGCAAGAAACGCTTGAAAACCAAAAAAACTCTCTAATCTCTGCTCAATTTAAGGACCAAATAACTCATTTAAATACAATGCTCGACAAGCAAGAACTCCCAGATTCAAACGATTTATCTACTTTAAAAAATATACTTCAGCAAGATATCGCCAATACAGGCCAAGTGACAGAATACAAAGGCATGGTCACCCAATTAAGTGGTGAAATCACACCCGAAACAATCCATCGAACAGGTCCTTTCACCACCACAACAGACCAGTATTTTTTAGTGTATGACCCTAGAGATCAGTCATTAAAAATGGCTGCAAGACAACCTGAGAAAGCCTATCTAGATATCGTTGAAAGCAACACCTCCACCGCCGTAATTGACCCATCAAGAGGCGTTGTTTTACAACGACTAGCACTCAAACCAACACTGTTAGGGCGAATACAACAAGGCGGCATAATTGGTTACGTGATTATAACCCTAGGTATTATTGGCCTTTTATTAGCAGCCTTTCGATGGTTAGATATTGGCCTGACACGCATCAAGATCAAACAACAACTTAAAACGCCCGAAACACCCGACCCCAAAAACCCCTTAGGTCGTATTCTTGGGGTGTATCACGACAACCCAAAAGATCAAATTGATAGTCTCGAAGTCAAACTACAAGAAGCCGTTTTACAAGAAGTACCCAGACTGGATCAAGGACTAGGGGCCATTAAATTACTCGCGGCTGTAGCACCATTACTCGGCTTACTCGGAACGGTCGTCGGCATGATCAACACCTTTCAAACCATAACCCTCGTCGGATCAACCGATCCAAAGTTGATGGCTGGAGGCATATCACAAGCACTTGTTACTACCGTACTTGGCTTAGTGGTGACAGTGCCACTACTCTTTTCTCACAGTTTTGTTTCATCTCGCGTCAGAATGCTCGTCGTGTTATTAAGCCAACAAAGCTTAGGTATCATTGCTCAGGCGATGGAAGATCAGCCCGAGAATGAAAAAGAGAAAGCAACAGATAGCGCCAGCGAGAAAGGCCATGTTTAGCGATCTCCTTCCATCCATCCACCACCTGTTTAATCAGGGAGGGAATGTACTGTGGGCGATTTCCGCCGTGGCCTTAGTGATTATATTTCTTGCAGCTGAGCGGTTTTTATTCATAACCTTTAGCTTCAAAAAGCAGAAAGAAAATATTGTCCGTAATTGGCACCATAGAGACGATACCCATTCATGGTTTGCCTACCAAATAAGAGAATCTATTCTGGCAGACAATAACCTACAGCTAAATAATGCCTTATGGCTAATTAAAGCCTGTGTACTGGTTTGTCCGTTATTAGGGTTACTCGGCACCGTAACCGGTATGATTTCAGTATTCGATGTACTTTCATACTCAGGCACAGGTAACCCGAGACTCATGGCAGCAGGCATATTTCAAGCAACAATCCCAACCATGGCAGGTATGGTCGTGGCAATTATTGGCTTAATACTCCGCCAACAAGTACTTAGACTCGTTCGAAAAGCTCACAGTCAACTTGCACAGCAGCTACATTTTGAGAGCAATACAATAGACACACATTCAACAATCATAAAGGGAGCTTCATAATGCGGCATCGCTTTCCTTTTTATCGAAACGAAGATGAAGAAGCTGAAATAAACATGACACCGATGCTGGACGTTGTCTTTATCATGCTTATTTTCTTTATCGTAACCACTAGCTTTGTAAGAGAAACCGGCGTTGAAGTAAACCGTCCCCTGGCTGAATCTTCCGAGAAGCTTCCCCAAAATGCGATTTTGATTGCGATCACTGAACATAATCAAATATGGATCGATCGACACCGCATCGACACACGTGCAGTCCGGCGTAACATCGAGCGCTTATTGGCAGAAAACCCCGATAGCAGCGTCGTTATACAAGCAGACCAAAATGCACCAACGGGCACACTAATTAATGTATTGGACCAAGCAAAACTGGCAGGTGCGAAAAAAATCGCAGTTTCTAGCAACCAAAGGTCATCAAGTTGATCCGCTACGTCATTTCTGCCCCTTTAGCGCTACTATCATTAGTACTGGTATTACTATTGATGGCGCAGCTCATTCAGCCTAATGTGACTGCACCAGCATTTTTAGACAAACTAACACCCATTGATTTTTTTCGCACAGCACCACTTAACACCCGCAATAATAAAACACTTGCTGCGCCTAAAAACACAACAACACCCAAAGAAGCACCCGAACCTGCCCCCCCGGTGACACAGGCGTTCGTTTTACCTCAAAGCAGCCCGACATTTGAAAGCGAAACGATTAGCCTTCCCAAAGCTGAATTTTCAAACCCAACATCACTCCAAAACCTGAGCTACGAAGCCACGCTACAACAAACACCAAAACAATCACTACCCAATACACAACCGACCAATTTGGCTAACAAGTTTAGCGCGCAATTTACTGAAAACTTATTCCCTCTGCATACGCCCGACCCACTTTACCCCAGACGCGCACAAAAACGAGGCATCGAAGGCTCAGTTAAAGTAGGCTTTACCATTAAACCTGACGGCAGCATTAGCGACATAGTGGTATTAGAGTCCGAACCTGCCGGTATTTTTGACAATATTACTCGTAAAACAGTGGCTAGATGGAAGTACAAACCCCAGATATTAAATGGCAAACCGACCGCCAGAGCGGTTGAAAGAATCATTCGGTTTAATTTACAGAAATGACTAGCTTATTATCTTACCTACTCACTTTAATGGCATTATTCTCTTTTGCCACACAAGCCAACGCCGTCGATTTTTTTATACCGGTCGACGCTTATACACCCTCGGCAAAAACCAGCACCGCGGACAACAGCCCACAACCTCGTTTAAGTGAAATTGCCTATCGGCAATTCCAACCAATACAAAAACAAATATCAGCAAAAAATTATGACCAAGCCTTAAATTCATTAAACCTGCTGGCAAAACGCTACCACAACAAGCCTTACGCTGTATCGATTGCCATGAATTCAGCGGCTTACATTTACATCGCTCAAGAAGCCTACCCAAAAGCAATAATTTGGATGGCACGAACACTGGCACTTTCTGCAATGAGTTCCGCCGAACTACAAACGATTCGTCATGATTTAAGCCAATTGCAATTACAAGCGGAAGAATACCAAAACGCAGCTAACACCATGAACATATGGTTAAAAGCAGCCAAGCCAGCGGCAATGCGCGCTTCTGATTATCAATTTTTAGCGATCGCAGAATTTCACCTTGAACACTACAAAGCATCAAAACAAGCCGCACAGAAAGGACTATCACTACCTAAGCAGCCTTCAGACAAACAGACCTCCGAACCACTTTATCAACTTATACTCTCATGTGATCTCGCGTTAAAGCATTACCAAAACGCACAAAAAACTCTCACAACGCTAGTAAAGCTCAACCCGACCAAAAAGAATTATTGGCAGCAATTGGCAGGCGTCCATGACGTACTAGAGCAGCCAAAACAAGCACTCGCCATATTTGAGTTAATGGCGCAACGAGCCATGCTCAACTCAGAACCAGAACGTATTCAATACATTCAACGCTTAATTCATCAAAGCAATTCGTTTAAAGCGGCAAGTAAACTAAATCAATATATTCAGACTGACGAAGTTAAAGACTCAGCAGAGAACCGTCTACTACTCGCAGATGCATGGGAACGCAGTGGCGAAAACACAAACGCCATTGAGCTATTAAAAAGTTTACCACTAAAACAGGCTCTTTCTCGCTTAGTAAGAATATACGCAAGCGAACAAAACTGGCAAAAGCTAGCAGATTTATTAGAACCTCAACTCAAAGACCCTATCACCACAATTAACGAATCGCTGTTTCTGCAGCTAGGCTATGCATTAAATAAACTTGGAAAATTTCAAAAGGCTATTCAGGTATTTTCTAAGTTTAGAAATTCTAAAGAAATAAGCAAAGAATCCAAAAAATCAGCTAACGACTGGGTTACTTACTTAGAAGCTCAGTGAACAGTAACTTCTAAAAAACTTACCTTAGTTGTCGATGACTGCATACTGCATGTCACTAAATTCTTCTGGCATTGATTGAGGTAAGCTCTTTTGGGGCGATATGAATAGACTCACTTTTTTTCGAAGTCCTTAGTAGTAATAGCCTTCCCATGCCATAAAACAGCTGACCGTAGGGAGTAAATACCCCAAAATATCGAATAACATCCCGCCTTGTTGAACTTAATTTACGTTTATTATGCTACTTCAACAACGCCCTAACCTACCCAGCACTCCCACTACTGTATTGCTGCTGTATTTGAGTTAAACCCGCCCTGTTTAGCTGCTTGGAGACCACTTTTAAGTAGGCTATTTCATCCTGAGCGATCAACACCACTTCCTCTACACCCGTTACAAGGCTTAGTTCATCACTAATTAGTTGTGCTTTGGTATGATCCATTCCCGTCATGGTGAGTGAAATACCGGTCTCTGGATTAGGCTTCGCCATATTTCTAGCCCCTAAAAACCAAAGAAAGCAAACGCCTGAAACAAGGTAATACACGCCAGACTCTTGAAAGTTACTAACAACATAACCCCCTAATACACCGCCAACAAAAGCGCCGAAGAACTGACTCGTTGAATAGATCCCCATTGCAGTACCTTTATTACCCGCAGGTGAGATTTTACTCACCAATGAAGGCAGGCTTGCTTCGAGAAGATTAAATGCCATAAAAAACAAAAATAGGCTTAGCCAAAAATACAAAAAGGAATACTGAGACCAACTAAAGCTAAATGAAGCAACACATAACAACAGAATAGCGAATAAGAAAATGCCTTTCATTTTGTTTTTCTTTTCGCCAATGATAATAAAAGGCACCATGGCAAAAAAGGAGGTAAAAATGACCGTTAAATAAACTAACCAATGCTCACTTCCCGGCATACTCAAACGGTTTTGTAAGGAGATCGGGACGGCGATGAAAACCGCCGTTAAGCAAAGGTGAAGCGCAAAAATCCCACCATCAAGGCGAAGCAATTCTTTATTTCTTAGTACTTCGCCTATTTGGTCTTTAAACAAGCGTACATTACGATTAGATTGGCTTTGCACCGGAGATGGCACAAAAAATATCAACCAAAACATACCAAATAGCGCCAAAAATGCCGTCAACCAAAATATACCCTGCAAACCATAAACACCAGCGACTAATGGCCCGACTACGAGTGCAACTGAAAAGGACATGCCAATCGACATACCAATGAGCGCCATACCTTTAGTTCGGCTTTCTTCACTGGTTAAATCACTCAGTAAAGCCATCAAAACACTAGCTATTGCCCCCGCACCTTGAAGAAAACGCCCTAAAATCACACCATAAATATCAGTAGATACTGCGGCGAACACACTGCCTAAAAAAAATAGAACCAATCCAAAAAGGATCAGTTTTTTTCGACCATATTTGTCTGACAATGCGCCAAAAGGTATTTGAAATAATGCCTGACTCAAGCCATAAGCACCGATCGCAACGCCCAGTAGTAACCCACTCGCATTCTCTAAGTCTTGCCCATATATCATAAAAACGGGCAACACCATAAACAAACCCAACATTCGGGTGGCGTAGAGTAAGGCAAGAGAAAAAACGGAACGACGTTCGCTTTTTGTCATCATTTAAAATCCATTAATAATATCGAGATAAAAACCCGCACATTCTATCACTATAATCTGGCCAAACAATAATAGGGTCTCGTAACAGCTGAATTTAATGCTATCACTACAGCATGATCGCAATTTTTTTAGCCTTTCGGGTGAACCCAGTTCATCCCAACACGATACTTAATAACAGATTTTGCTGGCATTCTCGTTGCGAACCCCAGCCTACAAAACATTACATGTTCAACTCTTTATTACATCTGTGGTTAAAATTGTTATAATGCGCGGTTTTTAACCATGAGCCGAATTATTAATGGATACGATCCTTGTACGTGGTGCCCGCACACACAATCTTAAAAATATTGACATCGACATCCCACGCGATAAGTTAATCGTCATTACAGGCCTATCTGGTTCAGGAAAATCTTCACTTGCCTTCGATACGCTTTATGCAGAGGGACAACGACGTTATGTAGAATCACTTTCAACTTATGCTCGTCAGTTTTTATCTATGATGGATAAACCTGATGTGGATCATATTGAAGGTTTATCCCCCGCCATTTCGATTGAGCAGAAGTCGACCTCTCACAATCCTCGCTCAACCGTTGGCACAATCACCGAAATCTATGACTACTTTCGTTTGCTATTCGCTCGCGCCGGCGAACCTCGTTGCCCTGAACACGATTTACCACTAGACGCTCAAATAGTTAGCCAGATGGTCGACAAAGTTGTGGGCCTAGATGAAGGCTCTCGCTTGATGATGCTTGCACCGATTGTACAGAATAGAAAAGGCGAGCATTTACATGTGTTTCAAGATCTTCTGAGCCAAGGGTTTATTCGTGCTCGAATTGACGGCATTATCACCGACCTTGATGACACGCCTTCGCTTGAAAAAAACAAGAAACACACAATTGAAGTAATTGTTGACCGCTTCAAAGTACGTAATGACATTCAACAACGTATCGCTGAGTCATTTGAAACCTGTTTAAACCTAACAGATGGCATCGCAATTATTGCATCCATGGATGCTGATAGCACCCAAGAAGAGCTTATTTTCTCCTCACGCTTTGCTTGCTCTCAATGCGGATACTCCATCAGCGAACTTGAACCTAGAATGTTCTCATTCAACAACCCCGCAGGCGCATGCAATAGCTGTGATGGTTTAGGTGTAAATCAATTTTTTGACCCCGGTCGAATCATTCAAAACTCAGCAATCACACTTGCAGAGGGCGCAATTAAAGGTTGGGATCGACGCACAGTTTATTACTTTCAGTTGCTTAACAGTGTCGCCAAACATTACGGTGTTGAAATTGATACGCCTTTTGAGCAATTTACGGAAGAATTCCAACAAGTACTGCTTTATGGCAGCCAAGATGAAGATATCGCCTTTAATTACGTCAATACTCGCGGCGATATGGTGGAAAGGTATCATGCGTTCGAAGGTGTCATTCCTAATATTGAAAGAAGATACCGTGAAACTGAATCGAATGCCGTTCGAGAAGATCTTGCCAAGTATTTAAACAAGCAGCCTTGCCCTAGTTGCCACGGATCTCGATTGAGAGAAGCGTCTCGACATGTATTCATTAACAAAGAAACACTGCCCGAATTAACCTGTTTACCGATCGGTGATGCCTTAAAGTACTTTGAGACTTTAGAATTAGAAGGAAAGCGCGGAGAAATTGCAGAACGAATTGTTAAAGAAATAAGTTTACGCTTAGAATTCTTGGTGAATGTGGGCTTAGATTACTTAACACTTGAACGCAGTGCCGACACACTTTCTGGCGGTGAAGCGCAACGAATTCGTCTCGCAAGTCAGATTGGCGCGGGCCTAGTAGGCGTGATGTACATTCTGGATGAACCCTCAATTGGCCTTCATCAACGCGATAATGAGCGACTGTTAAAAACACTGACTCACTTACGTGATATTGGTAACACCGTGATTGTGGTTGAGCATGATGAAGATGCAATACGTTTGGCCGATCACGTCATTGATATTGGCCCAGGCGCAGGCATTCATGGTGGTGAAATCATCTCCCAAGGCACACCGCAACATGTAATGGATGATGAAAATTCACTGACCGGTCAGTATTTATCTGGCAAAAAAGAAATTTCGATTCCAGGTAAACTCACACCTAATGATTTAAGCAAACAACTTGTTCTTTCAGGCGCTAAAGGCAATAACTTACAAGACGTCACATTGTCTATCCCCTTTGGTTTGTTAACCTGTATCACTGGTGTATCAGGCTCTGGCAAGTCAACGTTAATTAATGGGACGCTCTACCCTTTGGCCGCCACCGAATTGAACAATGCCACCACACTGAATGCCAGTAAGTACGACAAAATAGAAGGCTTAGAGCTTTTCGACAAAGTCATTGATATTAATCAAGGCCCTATCGGTCGAACACCACGCTCAAATCCTGCGACGTACACCGGTTTATTTACTTCGATCAGAGATCTATTTGCAGGTACGCAAGAGTCACGCGCTCGTGGTTATAAAGCGGGTCGCTTCAGCTTTAACGTAAAAGGCGGTCGTTGCGAAGCATGTCAGGGCGATGGCGTTACGAAAGTAGAAATGCACTTTTTACCGGACGTGTATGTACCTTGTGATGTGTGTAAAAGTAAACGCTATAACCGCGAAACGCTCGACATTAAATATAAAGGTAAAAACATTCACGAAGTGCTGGATCTTACCATTGAAGATGCTCGAGCGTTTTTTGATGCAGTGCCGTTTATTTCACGTAAGCTTCAAACATTGATGGATGTGGGTTTATCCTATATTCGCTTAGGGCAAAGCGCGATTACTTTGTCAGGTGGTGAAGCCCAGCGCGTTAAATTAGCAAAAGAGCTCTCTAAACGAGACACAGGCCAAACACTTTATATATTAGATGAACCCACGACAGGACTTCATTTTTACGATATTCAGCAGTTGTTAAATGTATTGCATCGTTTACGTGAGCACGGCAACACCATCGTTGTGATTGAACATAATTTAGATGTGATCAAAACGGCCGACTGGGTCATCGACCTAGGGCCCGAAGGCGGTTCACGGGGCGGTTGCATTGTTGCGGAGGGTACACCAGAAGAGGTATCCAAAGTACCCGAGTCATTTACTGGTCATTTTTTAAAGCACTTTTTTTAAGGCATCATAATGCGGTATTCTTGCCGCCATTGAAGCACACACATTATTTTATAGGTTTATCGATATGAACATTTTAGTTATTGGCAGTGGCGGACGCGAGCATGCGCTTGCATGGAAAGCCGCTCAAAACTCAGAAGTTGAAAAAGTTTTTGTTGCACCAGGTAACGCTGGCACCGCACTAGAAGCGAAGTTAGAGAATATCGACCTCGATATTATGGACTTTAAAGCGCTTGCTGATTTTGCTAAAAGCAATAACGTGTCATTAACGATTGTCGGACCAGAAGCACCACTTGTAGATGGCGTGGTTGATTACTTCAATGAACAAGATTTACGCTGCTTTGGACCAACCAAAGGCGCGGCACAGCTTGAAGGCTCGAAAGCTTTCACAAAAGACTTTTTAGCACGTCACGATATTCCAACGGGTTCATACCAGAACTTTACTGAAGTTGAACCAGCGATCGCATACTTACGTGAGCAAGGTGCACCGATCGTTGTAAAAGCTGATGGCTTAGCTGCAGGGAAAGGCGTAATTGTTGCCGAAACACTAGAACAAGCTGAAGAAGCCGTTCATGACATGCTGTCAGGTAATGCTTTTGGTGAAGCAGGCTGCAGAGTTGTGATTGAAGAGTTTCTTGAAGGTGAAGAAGCAAGCTTTATCGTGATTGTTGACGGCAAGAATATTCTACCCATGGCAACTAGCCAAGACCACAAACGTGTTGGCGATGGCGATACAGGCCCAAATACTGGCGGCATGGGCGCTTACTCCCCCGCTCCAGTTGTAACGGCGGAGATTCATGACCGAGTGATGAAAGAAGTCATTATACCCACTGTCGAAGGCATGGCGACTGAAGGCAACGATTACACGGGCTTCCTTTATGCTGGTCTAATGATTTCGGCATCTGGCGAGCCAAAAGTAATTGAATACAACTGCCGTTTTGGCGACCCTGAAACACAACCAATCATGATGCGTTTACAGTCAGACTTGGTTGAGTTATGCAACGCAGCACTTGATAAAACATTAGACCAAGCAGAAACAAGCTGGGATGAACGCGCTGCGGTAGGTGTTGTGCTTGCTTCAGGCGGTTACCCTGGAAGCTATGAAAAAGGGCAAGTTATTTCTGGCCTTGATACGAATACCGACGATACTCGAAAAACCTTTCATGCAGGCACTAAATTAGAAAATGGTGATGTAAAAACGGTCGGCGGCCGTGTACTTTGCGCCACTGCACTGGGCGATAATGTGACTAAAGCACAGCAGAGTGCTTATGAGTTATTAAAGCAAATCACTTGGAAAGATGTACTATATCGTAATGACATTGCATACCGAGCGATTGCTAGAGAGCAGAAATAAAACAACAAGAAGTGATAAGGCAAGAAAACGCCATCGAACGCGCCTTTGCGTTCGATGGTCAAAATTCTTTAGAGGAGTGTAAGTGATACCATGGCCATTCAACTTGATGACATTCTTTCACTCGCAACCGATGCAGCATTTAAAGCGGGTAAACTCATTGTTGAAAAGCGACAATCTGGGGATATCCAACAGCAATATAAAGACCAACAAGAACTCGTTACCTCAGCTGATATCGCCGCCGACAAGCTCATTATCGACATGATACGGCAGCACTACCCCGATCATCGAATTCTGTCAGAAGAAACCTACACAGATAAGTCACAAGCGAAAGACCTATCGAAGCCTATTTGGATTATTGATCCGATAGACGGCACGGTCAATTACGCGCACGGTCATTTTATGGTGGCGGTTTCAATTGCTTTTGCAGTGGATGGCGAAGTCAAAGTAGGCATGGTTCATAACCCTTTTCTAAATGAAACCTACTCAAGCATTATTGGCCAAGGTAGTTTTATGAATGGTCAAAAGTTGGATGTTAGCCACCAACCTTCACTACGCAAAGCAGTGATTGCGACAGGCTTTCCGTACGATAAAAGTACGGTACCTGAAATAATGAAACGTACTGAAAAAGTTTTGATGCATATTCAGGATATTCGCCGCCTAGGTTCTGCTGCGATGGACATTTGTTGGGTTGCAAACGGTCGCTTAGATGGTTACTTTGAATCGCTCAGCCCTTGGGATTTTGCAGCTGCGCGACTCATTGCGCAAGAAGCTGGCGCAACCTGTGGACATTTTACCCCGGTACCCGATGATATTCCTGCCTGCATTCATTGCGATAATCTGCTTATCACTACACCTGAAATTTATCAGGCATTAGATGATTTATTAGATTAACCTAAATGGCACTTTCTTTTCTTAAGACTAAACCGTTTTTTTTTAGCTTGCGGGTTCACATAATGAATCCCAAGCACTAAACTTTGTTGGGATTCGTGTTTCTCATACCAACCTACTTTAGGTTCTGTGATTTTAAGGAAACGTTATTCAGAATTGATGTGGAGTCAAAAGCGGCTACTAACTGAAATACCATAGCCATGCTGTTTTGATACCACAGGAGCAACCGTCACCCCTTCATATCGATCAGAAAAAAACAGACCTGACAACACGCCAATTGCTGCACCTGAAAGCACATCAATCGTTTCATGCTTATCACTTTTAACTCTGGAATACCCTACATAGGTCGCCGCGAGATAAGCTGGCGCAGCATACGTCCAACCATATCGCTGCTGAATAAAGGTCGCGGCCGCAAACGTGTCAGCGGCATGACCCGAAGGAAATGCATCTTCATCAGAGTCGTCTGGACGATTTTTAGTAATACTTGCTTTTAATACCTCTACCGTTGCTCTTGACGTAACGCCTGATTTCGCTAACTGCCAGGCCCCTTCATAGGACTCTTCACTATCTTTCTCTAGGTAAAGCGCCCCAACAAACGCTGTTGCCGGTAACAAAACATGAAGTACATCACCGGCAGTCTCAGTATTAGATTTCGCAAACGTATTAACACAAACAAACAGCAATAAATAACTAAATATTCTCAACACACACAACCTTTCTGAATCAATTATTTAAAAGCAGCCTTACTGAAACAGCCCCGCTGCAAGTAGCGGCCAATGTGCCGACCACCCTACAGTAGGACTCATTTTAAATTCACTACGCACATACTGATGAATGCGCCCTTCAATATTGAGTATTAACAAGTTTTCACCCGCATGCCCTGGCATTCGCAGCTTTTTCTTTTCGTGAATTTCACCTTCACGAAGCACTTGGCGCAGTTCAGTTTCCAGCCGTTCAAAAAAGTGCCCCGCACGTTGTCGAAGACGTGGTTTCTCGCCATTCAAAGCACCACCGGCTAAAATACAGCACAGACCAGGATTCTTGTCAGCAAAAGCCAAGATAAACGTCAGAATCCGCTGAAGTCGATCTATGCTGCCATCAACCTCTTGATTGATACGTTTGATACGTGAAAAAACCGTTTCTTCAATAAACTCAAGCAAACCTTCAAACATCTTTCCCTTACTCGGAAAATGACGATATAACGCGGCTTCAGTCACGCCTACTTCTTTAGCAAGTTTAGCCGTCGTGATACGTTCACCGGGATTTGCTTCTAACATCGATGCCAGTACTTCTAAAATCTGCTGACGTCGATTAGGTTTAGATTGTTTTTTTTCAGCCATGTTTACCAACCATGTTTAATTTATGCGTTTGAACCACTATATAATTAGACCATCAATAGGAGATGAAGCCGATGCATAAAGTTTTCGGGGCATTCGACCCGCCAACCATGCTTCTCGACCACTTTCGACTGCTAAACGCATTGCATTCGCCATACGAATAGGATCTTTCGCGGCTGCAATAGCCGTATTCATCAAGACCCCTTCACACCCTAACTCCATTGCAATCGAAGCATCAGATGCAGTACCGACACCTGCATCAACCAGAATGGGTACCTTAGCATTTTCAAGGATCATCTTAATATTGTAGGGGTTACGAATACCCAGCCCCGATCCAATAGGTGCTCCTAATGGCATCACCGCGACACAACCCATTTCTTCTAAACGCTGTGCGATAAGCGGGTCATCTGTGGTGTAAACCATTACCTTAAAACCATCTTTAATCAAAGTTTCTGCGGCAATAAGAGTTTCAGTCACATTCGGATATAACGTTTTCTGGTCGCCCAGCACTTCAAGCTTCACCAAGTCATGGCCACCTAATAATTCACGCGCCAACTTACAAGTTCGCACAGCATCTTTGGCGGTATAACAACCGGCAGTATTAGGTAATATAGTGTACTTATCTGGCGAAATAACGTCGAGTAAATTAGGTTCATCTGCATTTTGGCCAATATTTGTTCGCCTAACCGCGACGGTTACGATCTCTGCGCCGCTCATCTCGATCGCTGCTTTTGTTTCAGTTAAATCTTTATACTTTCCAGTACCTACCAATAATCGAGACTTATATTCCTTCCCCGCCACAATTAGAGGTTTATCAACAGGGAGACTACTTGCAACTGTATTCGTCATGCATCCACTCACTTAGTTTAAGAATTTTGAGTATCTTTCTTTATTCAATTAATTTGTCTATTTCTATTTGGCCGTCACCTAGCCACCGCCAATCGCTTGAACCACTTCAACTTGATCACCATCACTTAAACAGAGTGTATCGTGATGACTTCGCGACACAATTTCTTCGTTTACCTCAATCGCATAACGTTGACCTTCAAGGGCCATTTGAGCGACTAAAACAGAAATTGTTGCATTACTAGCTAGTTCAAGCGGCTCACCATTTACGTGTATCTGCATTGTTAATACCACTTCTCGATTAAAATAAGTTTCTCACCTAGCTCTGACAACCTCGCCAATAACACCTACCAGTAGGTTGGGATGAGTAACATGAACCCCAACAAAACCAGACACTTACACCTTGTTGGGATTCACTTCGTTCATCCACAACTTACCGCTTTTTCAACATAAGAATGCTGAGAGTAATCGCTTAATCAGCTCGATATAAGGTATATAACAACACCAGCCAAGCTAAAATAAAAGCAAGCCCACCAAATGGTGTAATAGCGCCTAAGATTTTTATATTCGTGATCGCTAGAAGATAAAGACTACCACAAAATAAAACTAAGCCAACCAAGAATAAGTTTCCGGCTAGCCGAATTCGTTTAGCCTGTAAGTCAGTGCTTACAATTATGTGCAGTAATATACCGACAATAAGCAACGCAAAAGCATGAAACATTTGATATTGAACAGCCGTATTAAACACCGCCATCATTTTGGTAGAAATATGTGGCTTTAAAGCATGCGCACCAAAAGCACCAATCATAACTGATAAAAAAGAGAAGAATACGCCAGAACATAAATAGAATCGTGTCGACTTATTCATAAGCTTTCTTTCGTACACGTACATGAAGTACGCTCACCCGTGTCGATATTCATTGCCGTTAATGAACCTCCCCAAACACATCCGGTATCCAAAGCGTGAAACTGAGCGTTATTCGTCACGCCTGTCAGCGCTGCCCAATGACCAAATAATATCGTCGTGTTGTCTACCCTTGTTTCTTGGAACCACGGTATAAATCCTTCAGGTGCTGAATCTAATGTTTCTTTCGCTGAAAAATCCAGTGCGCCATCGGCGCGTATAAAACGCATACGCGTAAAATAATTAGTAATCACCCTTAAACGCGCCATCTCTGTTAATCCATTCGACCAATTATCAGGCTGATTACCATACATGACGTCAAAAAAATCAGCATGATCTTCACTCTGCAATACCGCTGACACTTCCTGGCTTAGTTTATACGCCTCTGGAATTGTCCACATCGCTGGCACACCCGCGTGCACCATGACAAGATCACTGTCGGCATCCCAAACCATGAGCGGCTGTTGTCTTAGCCATAGCATCAATTCATCGCAGTCTGGCGCATCCAAAATTTGAAGCAATGTATCTTTTCGCTTAGGAGACTTCTCACTCGCATGAATCGCCAGTAGGTGTAAATCATGATTACCCAAGACAACTCGTGCAGTAGCCCCTAAACTTTTAATAAAGCGCAAACATTCTAATGAATTTGGTCCTCGATTAACCAAGTCACCTGCAAACCACAATTCATCATGTTGAGGGTTAAATGACAGTCGCGCTAACAAACACTCAAGCGACTTGAAGCAACCCTGTATATCGCCAATCGCATATCGCGCCATTGCTCGTTACTTCCCTTCAAAATTTTGTTCGCACTCATAAACAAGTGGGTCGACCAATCCATTTAACTGAAATGCTTCTAATCGCTCTTGGCAAGCACCACATTTCCCACAAGCCCGCTCTCTACCGTTGTAACACGTCCATGTTTTAGCATAATCCAAGCCTTTCTCAAGACCCTTACGAAGAATCTCTGTTTTATCAATAGCCTGAAACGGCGCTAAAACATCGACTTGCTCATAATTTGCTACTTTTGATACCGCATCCATTTTTTCAATAAACTCGGGCCGGCAATCAGGATAGATTGCATGGTCGCCACCATGAGCACCGTAATAAACAGCTTCGGCTTTTATCGATACAGCATAAGCTATCGCTAACGAGAGCATCACCATATTTCGGTTGGGCACTACGGTCGACTTCATGCTTTGTTCTTCGTAGTGCCCTTCTGGAATTTCAATATCGTCAGTGAGTGAAGAGCCTAACAACAATTGATGTATCGCGGTAATATCTACAATTTTATGTGGCAAACCTAAATCATCACATACCTTTTGGGCATAATGCAGTTCTTTAGAGTGTTTCTGGCCATAATTAAATGATAAGGCATATACCTGTTTACCCTGACCTAAAGCATCATGAAGCAAGGTATAAGAATCCATACCACCAGAATAAATTACCACAACTTTTTCAGCCATTCAGTTACACCTCATCATTCACAAAAAGTATGCGCATTTTACGCGTTCTTAGCACTGAACAACACCTTTCAGATAAGGAATTAGTGAAAACAAGACCAGCATACCTTCACCAATAACTCGTAATTTGTTAAAAACAGATTAAATTACTGACATGAACCCTCAAAAATGTGCTTTAGCTCACTATGCCGTCGTCTTAAATTTGTACTCTTTCCGCTTAATCTTTAATATTAAGCACTGATATTGTATTTAAAAACGCTGGCGATGCTGTATATGTCTATTGAAACTCCTATTTTTATTGATTTCGAGGCTTCGAGTCTTGACCTTGTTTCTAGCTACCCGATTGAAGTCGGTATTTGCCTCCCTGATGGCGAGGTTATGAGCTGGCTAATTAAGCCACATGTACTTTGGCATGACTGGTCTGAAAAAGCGGCTCGAGTACACGGCATCTCTAAAGAGGAACTACAGTCCGACGGCTTAGAAATCAGCAGAGTCGTTGCAGAATTAAATAAAGTGGTAAGCGGCCCTATTTATTGTGATGCATGGGCATTCGATAGCTTTTGGTCGCACCGCTTATTTAAAGCTAGCAATACCAAACCAAATTACGAACTTGACTCGATCACCTCAATTTTGAAACCAGATGAGATAGACCAATGGCAAGATATTCGAGCACTTGTAATTGATGATTTAAACTTAGTACGTCATCGTGCCGCTAATGACGCACTTATTCTTCATGAAACGTGGAAGCGACTTGCTTCACAATAAAAGAATCGCAATACGTGCACGCTGAACCCGCTAAGGCTCTGAACAATTTATTGTCAGGAATGCTAGATCCACCATTCCTGACAATAAGCGCCTTAAGTTAATAATTGAAACAGTAAGCCTCAACCTTATTTACATTTAAACGACCGACCAAAGAGTACAAAAATTGATGAAGTTAAGCCTTTCCATACTCGTATGTTTATCGACCCTTTTACTGAGCGCCTGCGACCCTAGATTTAAAACATCCTCAGAGATATGCTCGACCAACCAAAATGAAATAGTCTTCGTTTCAAGGTTAAACCATAAAGTAAAAGCATCTGATGATGAGTACCAACCTTATCTACAAGATATTCTAAGTGCTTTTCAAATAACGGATACAGTCACCACTGAAGAGCAGGCAGCATTAACTGAAATTGATATTATTATTAAACAATATATGCCTTATGAAATAGCTGACGGAGAAATTCAAGCGACCAATGCTTTAGATATAATTGAAAGCCTTATTGCCACCACTGATCCTGCCACTAAAATAGTGACCGATGACGGTAATGGCGGCAATGAACGAAATGACAGCAAGCTCATTGAGGCTTTCAAATTAGGCAAAAGACAGGTTGCCTCCGGTATCAGTGCTGATGATGGTTTTTGCATATACAGAACTAAGAACATCACGATCGAGAATTATGTCACGCAGACAAGCATTGATGAAGAAACTGGAGCAGAGATAATCGATGAAGATACAGGAGAAAAAATAAAATCGGATATTTTAGTCAACATCCTTAAAGCTGAACTTTCGCTGACTTATGACCCATTTAATGGCACCTTTGCTCAAAATATTATCATGAAACAAACAAATACTGACCCAAATGATGCTGATAACGGTGTAGTCACAAATTATTTCGGTTTTTATGATGCTCCGCCTAATAGCTTTGAAGCTGTCGGTTATACCCCTCCTACAGTAAGATTTGGCTCAGCAAACAATACGGAACTAACTGAAAAACTCACGATAGACGATGACTTCAATGACAAGCTCGGGCAGGTTGAATATGAACTTTTCGATGATTACTGCAGTTTAAAAGACAGCGAAGGCGAAAACTATTCATTTACTGGTGATACGGTCCTCATAGAGGGAGGATCAAACACACTAGTATTTACAGGACAAATTCTTAATATCCAAAGAAATAATGCCAACGATCACACACTTTCAATCGATGACCATGCTATATCGATTCAAATTGAAGGAGAGGACGAAGCAACTAACGTCATTCTCGACACTATCATTGTTAATAGTAGCGAACCTATTAACGATGCCACTGGCGACTCAAACAACCCTGTTGTTATAGCCAACAACGCCTTAACCATTGATTTATCCAAAACCAATGGTCTCGTAACATTCCAGGACAACGCCCTCTATATTGACGGAGAAATACAATTAGACGATGAAGGCGGTACACTTTTAATATCGGCCGATACGGCCGTAATTGAAGATCATACACTTATTATTGATGATGCATTTGCCTACGTTTTTTCCAGCCAACAAAACATAGCTGTCAACTGTAAAACGGACATCGTAACTCGCCCTGTCCTAAAAACTGCCTGTAAAGGCGGCGGCTTTGACTCAAGCCCACAACCGAAGAAGCTTCCCAATGAGGTAGGCAAGCGAAAAATACAGTCCTTTGGCTTGAATAGCGACCTCTCTAAACTTAAACGATTTCGTATCGAAACGGATTACCCCAACAACGAGGTCAAAGTATATGCTTCAAACTATAAAGAAGCGATTTTTGACTCCGATGGCGTAACACCAATACAAGACCCTACAGCTTGTGAAGGACAAGCTGTTTTAGATGACTTATTTAATGCCTTTCCAGTTGAAGAAAGAGAAGCCGATGACTTTGAAGGCGTACGTGTAACAGCCGTCCCCGACTCAGGTTATGACTTCGTATTTGAATTAAATGATGACGGTTCTTTAAAGCAGGATGAAAGCGGTGCAGGTATTATTGACCAAACTCAACTGCCAACGCCGGTGTATACTTTTACTGGCACTGCGATTCCAGTTCGACAATAAGTGACGCACTAATATCGTAAATTACTGAGAACTTAGTCGGCAACCTGCTGCCGACTAACGGGTCTTAGGTGTAATGCAATCATGTCAATTAGCTGCATATTACGCTCAATTGTTTCATCCAGCTGATTCAGTAACTTTAGATCTGGAAACCGACTGTCCCTTATTTGCCAAATTCGTTCTTTCGCTGCAATAATTTCTTTTTCCAATCGCTTATGCTGATGCTCTAGTGTATTCATCACGGCTCGTTAATCCCTCATCATACTCTGACCATAACGCTCTCTGGTTATAGCTCTAGAATTAGACTTAGTATAATCAGCATTTTTTAACCCATAACGACCCAGTTAACACAAAAAAGTAAGGTTTAGTAAACAAGTGTTGCTAATTAATCTAAACCGACAGTTTTTCCCCTTTATGTAATTTCATGTGGAATTTTGTTTGTTCTGCTATGCTTATTTGCAACAATTCTTAATGTTATAACGCTCTCATCGTGACACTTATTTTTAGACGGAATTAAAATGACCCAACCTTCAATTGCACACGTTATTACTGAATTCATGGCTTTTTCAGAGTTATTAGATGATGCATACTGGGAGGCCTCATCAATTGAAAACAAGGATTTTATCTACGATATAATTAGCCTTATTTCACAAGAAATGGCTGAGCTAAACAAACTCAGCATTCAGGATCATCATTACCCTTATGAGTTTATCTCTGAAGGAATACGAAGAATCGTACCCAAAGTACTTGCCCTAGAAGAGCGACAAGCAAATATTATTCACCGAACCAAAACGTTAACCGACATGCGGGAAGTTCTATCAAACGTTATCGTCATCTTAGAAGGCCAGACAGAGGTGTAATTCAAACCCCTCTTTGATTTCGCACCCCACTCGCTTTACGGCTATTAACACGCCTTATTTTGGGGGTTCCATTATTTTCACAACTTGTACGAGACTCTCATCTAGTGACTCTTCCTCTGAAAGTTGGTTAACACGCGTTTCCATTTCGCCCTGATCAACCTGCACCAATTGTTTTTCCTCAAAGTCACAATTCACACATTCCTTAAATGTGCCTTCATCATTGGTATAGGTCGTCAAACGATCCATTTCACCACAGCGAGGGCAAACAGCTCCCGCAATAAAACGCTTTGCACTCATGATTGTATACCTGCTTGCTTCAGTAGAGGGTCGACACTCGGCTTCCGCCCTCTAAATGCGACAAACATATCCATCGCATCTTTCGAGCCTCCTACTTCAAGAATTTCTTGTTTGTAAGATAATCCTGTTTCTTTATTAAAGATACCTTCGTCTTCAAATCGAGAGAACGCATCGGCAGCGAGTACTTCTGCCCATTTATAACTGTAATATCCAGCCGCATACCCTCCTGAGAATATATGACTAAAGGCGTGACTAAACCGAGTGTAATCAGGTGGTATTTTTACTGAAACCTTTTTGCGAATACTACTTATCAAAGCCAATATATCCGTTTTCTCTGCGGCAGAGAAGTCACGATGCAGCTGAAAATCAAACATTGAGAACTCTAGTTGGCGCATCATCGCCATACCACCTTGAAAATATTTCGCCGCTAACATCTTATCAAGCAAAGCCTTCGGTAGTGACTCACCCGTTTCAAAATGACTGCTAATCAGTGGTATTGATTCTTCCTGCCAGCACCAGTTTTCTAAAAACTGACTAGGTAACTCCACAACATCCCAAGGGACACCCGATATTCCAGAGACATCGGCGGCTTCAATCTGCGTTAGCATATGATGTAAACCATGCCCAAACTCATGAAATAAAGTCGTCACTTCATTATGAGTCAGCAAGCTATCATTACCATCAACTGGCGGAGTGAAATTACACACTAGGTTAGCGACAGGTAACTGTAATGAGCCATTAGCCAGTCGACGTCTAACACGACAATCTGCCATCCAGGCGCCACCACGCTTGTTTTTACGCGCATACAAGTCCAAATAGAACCCAGACATCTCCTGCCCATCAACATAAATACTAAAATACTGAGCATCTGCATGACACGTTTCAATATCAGGTCGTGCTTTTACCTCAATATCAAACAGTCGTTTTGCCACTTCAAACATACCTTTCAGTACAACAGGTACAGGGAAATAAGGTTTTAATTCTTCTTGGGATACATCAAAACGTTCTTGTCGTAGTTTTTCAGAATAAAACCCAACATCCCAACTCTCTAGTGATGATTGCTCGAAGGTTTCTCGTGCGTACACTTCTAACTCTGAAAATTCTTTTTTAGCAACTGGCAAAGCTTTATCGGCCAACTGTTCAAGAAAAGTCATCACTTCATCAACAGTGCTCGCCATCTTCGTTGCCAATGAACGTTGTGCGTAATTATCAAACGACAATAGTTTTGCAAGCGACTGCCGTGTCGACATAATTTTTTGAATATTCTCTGAATTATCCCACTTTCCTGCATGAGGCCCCTGATCCGAGGCGCGAGTTAAATAAGCTTTATAGAGCTCTTCTCGTAATTCAGCGTTTTCACAATAAGTCATGACCGGCAAATAACTTGGTATATCAAGCGTCAATAAATAACCGCTCTCATACCCCTGCTCTTTCGCCAAACTGGCTAACAGCTGAAGCGCGCTATCCGGCAAACCAGCCAACTGATCAGCTGATTCAATATATTTAGTCCAGCCTTGCGTGGCATCCAATACATTTTCTGAGAAACTATTCGATAACGACGATAGCGTTTGTTTAAGCTCTGAATACTGTTGCTTATCTTCAGTGTTTAGACCAATACCCGACAACTTAAAGTCACGTAAACTATTGTCAATTACCTTTTTTTGAGCGCCATTTAACTTTGCATATTCAGCACTATCGGAGAGACGTTTGTACGATTGAAACAACGCTTCATTTTGGCCTATTTCAGTTTGATACTCTGTCAATTTGGAGATAATACGCTTGTAAATATCACGTAATTCATCTGAGTTAAGCACAGCATTGTAATGAGAGATAACCGACCATACATTATTTAAACGATTATCCGCGGACTCTAAAGGGTAAACTAGGCCATCCCATGTATCCGATGAAGTTGCCAACAAACTTTTAATGAGCTGTCTGTTATCGGAAAGTACTTCGTCGATGGCGGGTTCAAAATGCTCGATCTTTATTTGCTCGAATAACGGCAAGGCTGTTTCAGACAACAATGGATTCATTCAAATACTCACTCAAGGAAAATAGACATTAGTTGATTGTACGACTTATTTATAAGATTCTATCAGAACATATATAGGGACTATTAAGGTTTTTTAAAGTACGTTTCAAGTCTTCACTTATTCTCACAAGACTTTACAACTTAACGAAACGCCCCTCCTCCGCTCTAAGTAGATATGTACTACAATACAAGCACTTTTAAGTTAGTGCTCCTAAGAAAAATTATTTTTTATATTTTAGCGATACTCTATTAGGACATATCAATGCAATTAGCAGAAAATGTAATCGAACATGTCGTTCAGGGATTCCATATTCCACCCAAGCCCGAGATTCTTGAAAGAGTACAAACCTTAGCACAAACACCTAATATTGACCCTGCCGAAGTAGGCCAATGTATTGCGACCGACGTCGGCTTATCCGCCTCAATTTTAAAAACTTTAAATTCACCATTTTATGGTATGGCCAGAACCATTACAGATGTTACGCAAGCGACGATATTACTGGGTACCAATAGTGTATTAAATTTGGTCGCCGCGATTAAAATAAAAGAATCAATGCAGGGTGATTCATGTATATCACTTGAACGATTCTGGGATAGTGCTAGTGATATATCGAATGCGATGACTTACATTGGTAAGAAGGCAAAACTTAAAATACCTCCGGAAAACTTACATATTGTTGGCCTATTTCATGACTGCGGCCTACCCGCTATGGCTATAAAGCATTCAAACTACGTCGATATTCTCAAAGAAGCGGAAGACAATCAAGAATTAAGCATTACCCAAATTGAAAACAAACACTATCATTCAAACCATGCGGTCATTGGTTACTATATTGCCTCTTCTTGGGGGCTACCAAAAGAGCTATGCAACGTGATTCGTCAGCACCACGACCCCACGGCGCTCGAACACAAAGTATCACCTGAGTTTCGTGCCGTGTATTCCTGTTTAAAAATGGCTTGTAATATACTCGAAAAACTCAGACGATTTAAAAACACTCGTGACTGGCCAATTGTGGAAGAAGCCGTTTTAAGTTCATTAGGTATGACCGACATGGATTATCAAGATTTATCAGAAGACATTGCAGATATGTTCTCTTAAACTACCCATATAACGCATCTGCTATTTCTCTGACCTACGGAATGAAAACATGACCAATATTCGAAGCTACCTTGAACTATCACCTCAGCTTGGCCCACGTGTTTTTGTTGATCCCAGCGCCTTAGTAATTGGTGACGTTGATATTGGCGCAGACAGCTCTATTTGGCCAATGGTCACTATAAGGGGCGACATGCATCATATTCGCATTGGCGAACGCACCAGCATTCAAGACGGCTCTGTTTTACACATTACCCATGCAGGCCCCTATAACCCCGACGGCTTCCCACTCATAATCGGTAGTGATGTCACCGTTGGCCACAAAGCATTGTTACATGGTTGTACCGTTTCAGATCGGGTTTTAGTTGGGATGGGCGCGATTGTCATGGATGGCGCGGTGATCGAAGAAGAGGTTATTCTCGCCGCTGGAAGCATTGTCCCCCCCGGAAAAGTACTCGAATCAGGTTTTTTATATCGTGGCAGCCCAGCAAAACAAGCCCGACCTTTGAGTGAAAAAGAACGAAGCTTCTTTTCTTATACTGCAAATAATTATGTGAAATTGAAGGATCAACATATTGCTGACCATAAGCGCCAACAACTCAGCTAGATAAACAACCGCAATTTTGGATAGTCGTTTCAGACGGCCGTTCCATATAATATAGGGTGTACTTGTACACCCTATAAACAAGCCTTTAGAAAACCTTACCCTTCATATTCACTGTGTTTTTTGATAAATCCTGCTAATGCTTTATTGGCCATCGTACTGACTTTCTTCTTCAAAAATGATGACCACCCTAATAATAAACCGGGCATTCCTAGCGACTGACGACTCCAGCGCCAAAAATCAAAATGATCAATATGCCGAATAATTTTGCCTTCTTTAAACTCAAATTCAGCATCAATGATATTATGCACAAAACGACCCGTTTGGCTGAATGAATATTTAGGTTCCCAATGCGCCGTCACAATACCATTCTGCTCAGTCACACTATAAGTTAATACCATATCAGCACCTCGTTCACATAACATGTGCCACATAGCGCCAACCTGCTTCCCCTTTAATTCGAAAGCTTCATCTCTAAAATAGGCATCAGCGTGATAACATTCCGCCATTGTTTTGTAGTCTTTCTTCTTAAAAGCGGCATAAAACGACTCGATCAAAGCTTTATTAGAACTCATATCATCTCCATGGTGACATTATTGATTTTTTATTATCTAAACCTGTGAATAACGGATTTTAAAATTGCTAATATAACACTTTAATATTACTAACACTGTTAAAGATGATTCAACGGAATCGCTGTCCGGTCAATTATTTTACGTAATACAAAGCTGGAATGAACGCCAGTCACCCCAGAAATACGCGTTAGCTTTCCCAATAAAAATGCTTGGTATGCATCCATATCAGTCACCATGACCACAATTAAGTAGTCGGCCGCCTGCCCAGTAATCATTGAACACGATATCACTTCTGGATAACCACCCAGTGTATCCTCTAAGTTTTCAAACCGGTCTGGTGTATGACGATCCATACTCACTTGAATCATCACTGTTAGCTTTAAGCCTAGTTTTTCTGGATCTAGCAGCGTGACCGTTCGGCTTATGACACCACTATCTTCTAACTGCTTTACTCTGCGAGAGCAAGGTGAAGGTGAAAGCCCCACTTTTTCTGCTAATTCAAGGTTACTAATGCTGCCATTTTTCTGCAACACTTCCAGTATTCGACGATCCGTCCTATCAATATTCATCTAATTCTCTCAATAAAACATTAACATTTCATATATTTTTATATTCTAGCAATATATCACCAACATTTACCAAATAATTAGTTAATTATTGCCAAAAACCTGTGTTTTAGACCTTAATTTGCAAACATTCTCCCTGATTTTACCTCTATAATTTACGCCTGCTTCGGTGACTGCACTGGAACAAACAGGCTGTGATCCAGCTACTAGCTCGTAAGTGTAAGAAAAAACTCACAAGGTTTTTCTGTCCAACAATCTCATAAAGATTAAACGACACGATACGAGCCAAATTTTAACTTATTTCAATTAGGAGAGACCCAATGACTGGCTTCAATCATGCAAAATACCGCCCTTTTTCCCCAATCAAAATAAATCAACGCACTTGGCCTGACCAAGTTATTACGCAAGCACCGACTTGGTGTAGTGTTGATCTGCGCGATGGTAACCAGGCACTGATTGAGCCAATGTCAGTTGAACAAAAGAAGCAGTTATTTTCTTTATTGGTTAAAGTCGGATTTAAAGAAATTGAGGTCGGGTTTCCTGCAGCATCTCAACCTGATTTTGATTTTGTTCGTTGGTTAATTGAAGAAAACCAAGTACCCAGTGATGTGACTTTGCAAGTATTGACTCAAGCACGTGATGAATTGATTGAGCGAACCTTTGAGTCATTAAAAGGCGCTCGACGCGCAGTGGTGCATGTCTACAACTCTACGTCTACCGTTCAACGAGAGCAGGTATTTAAACTAAACAAACAAGGCATTATCAACATTGCCATCAATGGCGCAACAAAAGTAAAAGCATTAGCCGAGGCTAACCCTGATACGGAATGGGTGTATCAATATTCACCCGAAAGCTTTACCGGTACTGAATTAGATTTCGCTATCGAAGTTGTCGATGCCGTCACCAACGTTTGGCAACCGACGCCTGAAAATCCAGCAATTATCAATTTACCTGCAACAGTAGAAGTATCTACCCCTAACGTATTTGCAGATCAAATTGAGTGGTTCTGTCGCCATGTTAGTCGCCGTAACTCAATTATAGTCAGCGTACATACCCATAATGATAGAGGCTGTGGCGTTGCCGCGGCAGAACTTGCCGTGATGGCGGGCGCTCAACGTGTAGAAGGCACAATGCTAGGCAATGGTGAACGTACTGGAAACATGGATATTGTTACCATGGCATTAAACCTATACAGCCAAGGTATTAACCCAATGTTAGACCTTGCAGATATGAATGAAATTGTACGTGTTGTAAAAATCTGTACTCAGCTACCGGTACACCCAAGACACCCTTATGCGGGTGAGTTAGTTTTCACCGCATTTTCGGGTAGTCATCAGGATGCTATAAAGAAGTGTTTGGATATACAAACCGATGACAAGCCTTGGCAAGTTGCCTATCTACCTATAGACCCCACTGATTTAGGGCGCTCATATCAAGAAGTCATTCGAGTAAATTCTCAATCAGGCAAGGGAGGCATTGCTTATTCTCTGGAACGTGAATATGGCTTGAACTTGCCTCGTTGGTTGCAAGTGGACTTTAGCCGCGTTGTTCAAAACCAAGCTGAAGTCAGTGGGGGTGAAGTTTCAGCCGAAGCCATCTGGCAGTTGTTTAACCAAATTTATATTGAGCCCATTTATAATGACCAGCCAGTCACACACAAAACGGCCGCACGCTTAGGTGCATTTGAACATAAACGCTCTACCCATGACCGCATACAGGCGCAATTAATATTTAAAAATGAGACCGTACAAATATCAGGGGAAGGTCATGGTGTGCTCGACGCTTTTGCGTCGGCATTAAAAAGTCACTATGACATAACCATTAACATTCAAGAGTACAATGAACACGCATTACAAGAAGGCAGCGATGCCGAAGCCGTATCCTATATTCAGGTAAATATAAATAAGCAATCGTACTATGGTGTTGCGATTCATGAAGATACCGTGACGGCATCACTCAATGCTATTTTATGCACAACCAATCAATTCATGCTTGAGTCTCAAAGAAATATGGATGATTTATTACAAGAGCAATCAGCTTAAGTATGTAGATCAGAGGCAAACCTTGGCTATTACGGAATAATACCTTTGGCCAATTTTTTTTGAGCCAATTCACCTAACCTCAATCATAAAAAAAGCGCTCATTAGAGCGCTTTTTAGCATTAAGCATAATAATTATTTAATTCAATTAAGCACCTTTAGCTTTTAAAGCCTCAAGATAAGCTACTGAGCGACGGTGTTCACCCACAAGCTCTAGAATCGTTTTATCCTCTACTGATTTTGCGTTCAAATCACGACCTTCAGCAACAAACATTCCAAGAAAACGGTCAAAGAAAGCAGGTGTCATATGCTGATATGCTTGCAATAAAACATGATAATCATGACTGCTACCATCAAGTGGTTCTAGCAATAGAAAACCCTTAATTCGATCATCACTCCACTGCTCATCTTCTACTTTTGGTTGACTTGGTCCACTCACGTAATTCACCTTTCTTTAAAAAATTTTCGACATTATATAACGAAAGCCAAGTTTCGCACTTAAAATTTATCACCTTTCATAGTTTAAACTAAACGAACTAACAAAAATCAGAACGCCCAACCTGTTTCTTCGCAGATAGGACTGTAAACACTAATTTCAACACGACGATTCTTAGCTCTGTTTTCAGCGGTATCATTTGGCGCTAAGGGATTTGTTTCAGCATGACCGGCCGCACTAACACGATCGGCATTAAGCTTGTTATTTAAAATAAGTTGATGCACCACACTCACCGCCCTCGCTGCGGACAAATCCCAATTTGAACGAAAACGACTTGAATTAACCGGTAGGTTATCGGTATAACCAGATACGGTCACATTGCCTTCACAATTAGCCAGTACGTTTTCAATTTTTTCAATAATAGGAAACATGGCATCTTTTAGCTCTTCACTTCCTGAAGGAAAACTAGTTGAGTCAGAAAAGCGCACCACGACCTTGTCAGCATCATAACTAACACTCAAAGCTTCAGATGAGATCTCAGCCGCAAGCGCATCGACTAACGATTCGGTTAGTTGATCAATATGTTGATCAATTTGCTTCACTTCTTCTACAGGTTCTTCTGGCTCTTCTAACATTTCAATATCAGACTCATCAAAGTCTTCGAACTCGTCTTCTAAGTCAGACTGATCAGGTTTTGTTGCAGAGGGCGGAATAATTTCTGGCTGTTCAGCGAAAATAATACTACCTCCGGGGCTGTCCGAAGAGACTCCAAATGAGACAGCCAATGAACGAGCCATCGCTTCATATTTTGCAACATCTGTTTCTGAGAAGCTTAATAAAAGGATAAAAAATGTCAGCAGCAACGACATTAAGTCTGCGAAGGTAACAATCCAACCGGCTCCGTTATTACTTTTTGGCTTGGGTTTTGGAATTGCTCTCATGCTGCTCTACTCTTCAACCAACAGAATGTCACGCTGTTGAGGAGGTAAAAAAGTCGCTAGCACTTCGGTAATAACACGAGGATTTTGGCCTTTCAATATATTCTGTACACTCGTAATAACGAGTGACATATTTCGGTGTTCATCCATCGATTTCATGTTCAGTTTGTCAGCAAGCGGCGATGCAATAACCTGATCAATAAACGCGCCATAAAAGGTCGTCAATAATGCCACAGCCATCGCCGGTCCAACTGAAGCGGGGTCTCCCATATTATTCAACATTTGCACAAGACCTACCAAGGTTCCTAGCATTCCAAGACCTGGCGCAGTTTGAGCTATGCCACGAAATACTTTTTCAGCAGATTCATAACGTTCGAGAGATTGCTCCAACTCTTGAATAAGCAACTCTTCAATAAACTCAGAAGGATGACCATCAATACAAAGAGCGATACCTTTGGCTAAAAAAGGGGTTTCAATTTCTGAATTTTCTAAGCCAAGAATCCCTTCTTTTCTAACAATCATTGAGAGCTCTTTCACCTGCTGAATGATCATAACCGGATTTTCAGTACGATCGAAAAAAACAGTTGAAAGCGCTAACTTAAAAGATGTCCCAATGGTAGATAGACGAAACTTAGTTAACGTTACGGCAACGGTACCCACTACAACAATCGCTAAACCAGGGACGTTTACAAAGTCCATAATCCCAGATTCAAGTAGTATTGCACCCACTATAATTGCAATAGCCGCAACAAGACCAATTAGGGTAGCTAAATCCATAAATTCTTTCTCGTTATTTTTCTAATTTTAGTTTATTCAATATAGTACAAAAACCTTATTTTAGCGCTCTTATTGTCGTCATAACGGCTAAGGTTTCAGGTCGAACGCCTCGCCAGAGATGAAATGCCTCTGCGGCTTGTTCAATTAACATACCTAAGCCATCAATTGTTTTTTCTGCGCCATATTGCTTCGCCCAAGCATTAAAAACGGTTGCATCTTTGCTATACATCATATCGTAAGCCACTGTCTTTTTTGTAATCACGCACGTGGGTAATGGTGGTAGGTTGCCAGCCAAACTTGCAGAAGTGCCATTAATCACAACATCAAACGCCTCATCCAAGTCTTGAAAAGCTCTACTTTTGATATTACCGAGAGACTTGAAAATTGAAACAAGTTCCTCTGCCTTACTTAAGGTCCGATTACACAGCACGACACTTTCTGGCATCTCTTTGAGTATAGGCTGTAACACTCCTCTTACCGCACCTCCGGCACCAACAATTAGTATTTTTTTGCCTTTTAACGCAACATGGTGATTTTTCAAATCACTTACAAGGCCAACACCATCGGTGTTATCACCACAAAGCTGACCGATTTCATTCAGATAAAGCGTATTTACAGCCCCGGCCAATGCTGCACGATCCGTTCTAACTTGGCACAAAACCCAAGCTTGCTCTTTAAAAGGCACCGTAATATTAAGGCCTTTTTGGTTATTGTGAGCAAAGAAATCTGCGACAAATCCTTTGAATGCATCAAGAGGGGCTTCAATCTTTCCATACTCTAAATCTTGCTTGGTTTGCTTGGCAAACATGGCATGTATCATCGGAGACTTACTATGTTTTATTGGGTTTCCCGTTACTGCATAATAATCCATCACTTTAATGTTCCCCGCCCGCTAGCCAGTTCTGATGCGGTAAAAACTTTTCAGTTAGTTCAGCCTCTTTAGAGCCGGGCTCAATTTTTCGATCATAATCCCACTTAACCAGCGGCGGCATTGACATAAGAATTGACTCTGTTCGACCACCTGACTGTAAGCCAAATAAGGTGCCTCGGTCAAAAACCAAATTGAATTCAACATACCGCCCTCGGCGATAAAGCTGAAAATCACGCTCCTTTTCCCCAAACGATAGTGTTTTGCGTTTCTCTACAATCGGCACATAAGCCTCAAGAAAGCTACTGCCTACCGACTGCATCAATTGAAAGCTCTCATTAAAACCTGTCGCATTCAGGTCATCAAAAAATAACCCTCCGACACCACGCGCTTCATCTCGATGTTTTAGATAAAAATAGTCGTCACACCATTTTTTATACTCTGCATACACTGTATCGCCAAAAGGCGCGCAAGCTTTAGCCGCAATTTGATGCCAATGCTGACAATCTTCACTAAAACCATAATAAGGCGTGAGATCATATCCGCCCCCAAACCACCAAATTGGCTCTTCGCCTTCTTTTTCAGCAATAAAAAAACGAACATTTGCATGCGACGTCGGCACATAAGGGTTCAAGGGATGCATCACCAATGAGACGCCCATCGCTTGAAATTTACGACCCGCTAGCTCTGGACGCGCATTCGTTGCAGAAGGAGGTAATTTATCGCCATAAACATGCGAAAAGTTAACCCCTCCTTTTTCAAAGACAGCACCGTCAGTAATCACACGGGTTCGACCACCGCCACCTTGCTCGCGCGTCCAGTTATCTTCTTGAAACTTGGCTTGACCATCCACTTGTTCCAAACCTTCACAAATTGAATCCTGCAGCTCTAAAAGGAATTTTTTTACTTGTTCTAGCATATTTATCTCACTTATTAGCAGCGTACAGTGCTTGCGGTTTGAAGGTCTCGAATAATGGAGGGGCGTGAAAATCCGCCCAATTCAGCAGGTAGAATATAGTCCAGTTGCGTCGAAAAGTACTGATGCACCCTAAGTTTTGATTTCGCGGGTTCCATACCTGCAGGGTTAGCAGAACTCGATACAATGGGATGCCCTAACAAACGCGTCAGGTCTACCAGATCATGATGATTTACCACCCTTAAAGCGACAGTATCATGTTGACCCTTAACACCCTTTGGTACTTTATTTTCAATATCAGGCACTAACCAAGTACTTGGATGGTTTTGAGGGGCATAAAATCGAGCTTGTAGTTCACCAGATAAAGGCTGCAACAATGGATCAAAATGTTCAGAGACACCCGAAATAAGAATCAACCCCTTTGAAACAGGCCTTTGCTTTAATTTCAATATTGTCGCTATAGCTTGCGGATTAAACGGGTCGCAAGCAAGCCCCCACACAGCCTCAGTTGGATGAGCGATCACCCCTCCTTGGCGTATAACATGAGCGGCGTAACGAATTTTCCAAGCATATGTTTGAGCAGCAGCCCCTGAAATGGCAGTCACATTAAAAATCCAGCGGTTAAAAGTTTTTAGTGTCATAAATCAGACACTAACTTTAACAAATTCTAAGCTGGCGAGTGTACTGTTTTAACACGTTGATAGCCACCAGGGACAGAGCTAAGCTCTCCCTTCAGCTCTAGAGCAATCAAAAGATGGGTCAACTGCCCTACATCTAAACGGGTATGATGAGCAAGCACATCAAAAGATACTCGCGAATAACCAAGATTCTTCATCACCAAATATTCTTCAGGTGATAGGTGTTCAAACATTTCAATATTACTTGGTGCAGGATTATCACCTTCTGATTCAGAAGAGACATGTTCACGAGTTTCATGCACCCACTCACCTAAGATATCATCAACAGTTTCGACCAAACGCGCACCCTGCTTAATTAAAGCGTGACACCCTTTTGAAACAGGGCTATCTATCGGTCCGGGTAACGCAAATACATCCCGATTCTGTTCAACTGCATAGCTCGCTGTAATTAATGACCCACTTTTTAGACTCGCCTCCACAACTAATACACCTTGAGACAAACCTGAAATAATACGGTTTCTTCTGGGGAAGTTGGCCGGAACAGGCTTAGCACCTAAATTCATCTCAGAAACTAACACACCTTTTTCTGTGATCTCCTCCGCTAATTTTATATGCTGCTTTGGATAGATCACATCAAGACCTGTTCCAAGCACAGCACACGTAGCTCCTTGTGCATATAAAGCACCTTGATGAGCTGCCGCATCAATACCTAATGCTAAACCGCTGTAAACACAAAACCCAGTTAATGCAAAGTCTCTGGCGAATGAAAAGGCGTTCTGAGCCCCCGAAATACTGGCATTTCGGCTACCTACCATTGCAACGGCGGGCAGTTCAAAAGCACTCAGGCAACCTTTAACGTAAATTACTGGCGGTGGGCAATATATTTCTTTCAGTCTAGAAGGGTAATCGGCATCTTCAATACTTAATAAATATTGCCGATCAAATGACGCCCATTCAATTGCTTGCTCTATTTCAAACGAATAAGCGCATGACATTGAGGCGTTCGCTAAATCACAAATTGCTTGGTTAATATGCTGTTTCAGACCAAGCTCTTTTAAGCGTTCAGGCCCCGCCAGAAGAATATTCTCGACACTCCCTAGCTCACCATACAAATGGTGAAAGGTCTTTAGGCCTAAGCCTTTAATAGCTGATAACTGGATAACAGACAAACAAGCTGGAGAAATTGACACTCAGACCATCCTTGATCAAAAAAAAGAGGCGCTTATTATTTCAAATAAGCACCTCTATTGTCACGTGTCGTTTTATTAATCTGTAGATTTACGGTGTGCGAACTTCATCCATCACTGCGAGTGGTCGCGTTGCTCTTAAAATCAAACCATAACTTAGTTTGTCAAAAACTCTAAACACCATTAATAGACCTGCTCGCTCTGAAGGAAGCTCTATTTTTTCTTTCGTGTAGGGATCTCGAACTAGGCCACCATTTTTATAAATAGCGAGAATATTACCTTCAACAATACCTTCTCTTTCACCGCGATTAATCACAACTACATTATATTGACCAATATTCCCCACACCTGAATTTACCGAGATCATTTGTCCCCTTATATCACCTTCAGGTTTACTCGGCGTAAAAGTAGAATTGATCACACGATCTTCTGTCGGCAGTAGTCGGTCACCTTGACGTAACTCTTCATTGGAACGAAGTACTGACAAGGTCACCACCTCGTTATTAATATCACCAACTTTCGCCGTTGCAATTGACTGAGCCTCTAACCCCAAAAACTCATTAGTATCAGGGTCTACATAGGTTTCACTTGAGCGGTAAATACCCATTTTATCGGCCCCTTTGACATCTCCCCGAGCAAAAATTGTATCACCTGCCCCAGTAATTAGATGCTGTTCACGGCCAATCAATACATAAGGCGCAGACTCAAGTTCATCAGGTGTCACAATTCGATTCTGAGAAAGAAAGCTAGCAATAGCATCTAAAGGTATCGTTGGTATAGCCGTTGAAATGGGTGATGCTTTAATTTTAGGGCTAAGTTTTACCACGCCATTATCTGGCCCAGGTTTCACAACGGTAATTCGGGGCTCGCCGTTAATATATATCAAGCCTATAATATCGCCAGGATAGATTAAGTGAGGGTTAGTAACCTGAGGGTTTGCATGCCATATTTCAGGCCACAACCAAGGCGACTTCAAAAAGGCTTGGGAAATATCCCATAAAGTATCCCCTTTTACTACGGTATACTTGTCTGGGTGCCCCTCCGCAAGTTCAGGAGCAGCCATGGAAACCTGGCTAGAAACCAGAAATAAAACAGAACAAATAAAAAAGAGCTTTCGAATCATGAGATGCCTACATTAAAATACGCGTTCAAATATTTACTATTAACCACTAACTATAGATTAAGACTGAAGAATTTGTACTAAATTTACTTTCTAATAGATAATAGTAGCAGTGATATCGAGACACGCACCACAATTTCATCCACCTTTAGTTAAAAGAGTTGAGTAAAACGGCTTATGTCGATACTAGAAATTTTAGAATACCCTGATCCACGGCTTCGTAAAATTGCAAAGCCTGTCGTAAAAATCGATGAAAAAATCCAAACACTTTTGGATGATATGTTTGAGACCATGTATGACGCACCAGGTATTGGTTTAGCGGCAACACAAGTTGATGTACATCTACAAATTATTGTCATGGATCTTTCTGAAGAAAAAAATGAACCACTTGTATTTATCAATCCTGAAATAACCATTTTGGACGGCGAAGCAGAAAAAATGCAAGAAGGTTGTTTATCGGTGCCGGGGTTCTATGAAGATATAAACAGGATTGAACACGTATTCATCAAAGCACTCGATAAAACAGGTAAACCTTTCGAACTAGAAGCAGAAGGCCTACTAGCCGTTTGCATCCAACATGAAATGGACCACTTGGATGGTAAGCTTTTTGTAGACTATTTGAGTAACTTGAAGCGTAACCGTATAAAAAAGAAGCTCGAAAAAATACATAAAAGCCAAAACTAAACCTTAATACCGACGGTAGTTTTAAACAACATCATCAGCCAAAAGCGAATTAACATTGAAAATTATTTTTGCAGGTACACCCGAGTTTGCCGCCAATAGTCTCGAAGCTATTATTAAACAAGGGCATCATGTGATTGCCGTATATACGCAACCTGACCGCAGAGCAGGCAGAGGCAAGAAAATATTAAAAAGCCCGGTCAAGATGGTTGCTGAAGCACATAATTTGCCTGTCTATCAGCCAGAGAAGCTAACAGATCAAGACGCGAAGAAAGAGCTTGCGGCTTTAGCACCCGACCTGATGATTGTAGCCGCCTACGGCTTATTATTACCGACAGCCGTTTTAGACACCCCGACTTTAGGCTGCGTTAATATCCATGCATCTTTGCTACCTAGATGGCGTGGTGCGGCCCCTATTCAGCGCGCCATTCAAGCAGGTGATACTGAAACGGGTATTACCATCATGCAAATGGATGAAGGTTTAGATACAGGCAACATGTTAAAGAAAGTGTCCACCCCTATTACTAAAGATGATACCGGCGGCACGCTTCATGACAAACTTTCAGTTTTAGGTTCAAGTGCTATTTTGCACTACCTAGAATCGATTCGAGACCAACAACCAGAACAAGGCGAAGTTCAAAACAATGATTTAGCGAATTACGCCCACAAACTACACAAACAAGAAGCCGCTATCGATTGGTCGGATACTGCACACCAAATATGCCTGACTATTAGAGCCTTCAATCCTTGGCCTGTTGCCTTTTTAACCGTGAATAATGAGCGTATTCGAGTATTTGAAGCAGAAGTCATTAGTGATAAAATTGACAAAGAACCCGCCACTATTCTTGAAAAAAATAAACATGGTATTGTTGTGAGCTGCGGCATTAACGCCATTAGAATTCTCAAACTTCAGCTTCCTGGCGCCAAAGCAATCACAGCTCAAGCATTCTTCAATGGCGGGAAAAACATTCTGAATGTCGGTGACAACTTAAATGCAGCAGAAGATGAGTCAGGAGCAGCGCTTGAGCAATCTTAAGAGTTCACCAGCAAGCAAACAAGAAAATATTCGCGCAATTGCTTGCCAAGTCATTCATGACGTGGCTGTTCATCAACACTCCTTGAACACATTATTACCAAAGGCGAGTGAACGAGTCGCCGAGAAGGACAGGGCGTTACTTCAAGAGCTCGTTTTCGGGACCTGTCGGTGGTTTTATCATTTAGAAACGCTACATAATCAATTTCTAGAAAAACCGCTTCATAAAAACGACAAAATAGCTGAAACACTGTTAAAAGTTGGCATTTACCAGCTTCAATATACCCGTATTCCAAACCATGCAGCATTAAACGAGACTGTTGCAGCCGCCGAAACGCTCGGTATAAGAAAATTAAAAGGCTTAATTAATGCTATTTTACGTAAGGTTAACGCGCTTGAGAAAACGCCACCTCTCGAAGCAGCAATTGCCAGCCACCCCTATTGGATGCAAGAAAAATTAAAATATAACTGGCCTAACGAATGGCAAAGTATTTTACAACAAAACAATCAACACCCTCCGATGACATTACGCGTTAACCAGCAACACCTCAACAGAGATAATTACTTGCATGAGCTACTTAGTGCTGAAATCGATGCAAAAGCGAGTTCATTTGCACCCCATGGCATTTCGCTAACCAGTCCTTGTAATGTCATGAATTTGCCTAATTTCGAAGATGGGTACGTCAGTGTTCAAGATGAAGCAGCCCAGCTATGCTGCAGTTTATTAGATTTGTCACCCAATCTAAGGGTATTAGATGCCTGCGCAGCGCCTGGTGGAAAAACTTGCGCGATGTTAGAAACAGAGCCCTCTCTTACGATGTTAGCGCTTGATTCAGACCCTAAACGTAGTGAGCGCATTACTGAGAACCTTGAACGCCTAAATCTTTCCGCTCAAATCAAGACGGCACATGCTGAGCAAGTTGATACGTGGTGGGATGGAAAAACGTTTGATCGCATTTTATTAGATGCCCCTTGTAGTGCAACGGGGGTTATTCGACGCCACCCAGATATTAAACTGCTACGTAAAGAGGACGATATTAAAAATTTAGCGGTTTTACAGCTAAAATTACTGGTTTCACTCTGGCCAACGCTTAAACAAGGTGGCACACTCCTCTACGCAACATGCTCCATTTTTTCGCAAGAGAATAACCGGATAATTGAACGTTTTCTTAAAAGTGAGCCGACAGCGAAAATTGCTCCAATTGAAGAAAACTGGGGAATTGATACAGGTTTTGGCCGACAGTTACTTCCCCAACAAGAAGGTCACGACGGCTTCTTTTACGCTCGTTTAACAAAAATTGGTACATCGGTATAGATACGCCTTACTTATAGTTAGAACGACTAAACTCAGATTACTGTTTAAATAAAAAAATTATGAAAATTATTATTATCGGTGCAGGGCAAGTCGGTGGCACACTCGCTGAAAATCTAGCGAATGAAGAGAATGATATCACGGTTATCGACCAAGACAGCGCACGGCTCCGTGAGTTGCAAGATCACTTGGATATTCGTACCGTTCACGGCCAAGGCGCACACCCTAACATTCTCGAACAAGCCGGCGCTGAAGATGCTGACATGTTAATTGCGGTGGCGAATAGCGACGAAGTCAACATGGCAGCTTGTCAGGTTGCCTATACTTTATTCAAAACACCCAGCAAAATTTGTCGTGTTCGAGCAACACCATATTTAGCCAAAAAAGAGCTTTTTACAAACAAAGCATTTCCGATTGACGTCTTAATCAGTCCTGAGCAAGTTGTTACCAAACATATCACTCGCTTGCTTGAATACCCTGGCGCACTCCAAGCACTGGATTTTGCAAACGGTAAAGCCCGTTTAGTCGCGATAAAAGCCTGTGAAGGTGGACCGCTTATAGGTCACGAGCTTTCTTTTCTCCGTCAACACATGCCCAATATTGATACCCGCGTGGCGGCCATATTTCGTCAAGGGCAACCCATTATCCCCTCAGGTAAAACCGTAATTGAAGTCGACGATGAAGTCTTCTTCATTGCAGCAAGAGACCATATTCGCGCTGTTATGAGCGAACTACAGCCACTTGAGAAAAAGTATCGGCGAATTATTATTGCTGGCGGCGGTAATATTGGCTTCCGACTAGCCAAGCAACTTGAGCGTCGGTACCAAGTAAAAATCATCGAAACTTACCATGAACGATGCGTTGCGCTATCTGAGTCACTTGAAAAAACAATTGTGTTACATGGTAATGCGGCAGGTAAAGACCTGCTACTTGAAGAAAACATTGAAGATACCGATGTTTTTATCGCGGTCACCAACGATGATGAAGCCAATATCATGGCCTCCATGCTAGCCAAACGTATTGGCGCGCGTAAAGTCATTGCACTCATCAGCAACCCAGACTACGTTGATTTAATACAAGGAGGTGAAATTGACATTGCGGTTTCACCACAACAAACAACCATTGGTAGCCTGCTGACGCACATTCGTAAAGGTGACGTCGTAAATGTTCATGCTCTACGCCGAGGTGCTGCAGAAGCTATAGAGGCAGTCGCTCATGGAGATGAGCACTCCTCAAAAGTTGTCGGTAAGCGCTTGGATGAAATCAAACTTCCAACCGGCACAACCATTGGGGCGATTGTTAGAAAGCAAGAAGTGTTAATCGCGCATGATCATATCCGTATTGAGGCCGACGACCACGTTATTTTATTTTTAATTGATAAACAAAAAATACGCGAAGTCGAAAAATTATTTCAAGTCGGCCTGTCATTTTTCTAATGCGCTATTTAACAAGAACACGACTGCGTGCCCAAACTATTTATTTGCTGCACGCTAGGGAACAGATTTAATGCACTTTTCGACAATAGGCCGCATTCTAGGCATTCTACTCATGCTTTTCAGTTTATCGATGCTGCCGCCAATTGTGGTCTCGATGATTTATGATGATCATCAGGTGACTGCATTTTTACACGCGTTTATTATTACACTAGGTGTAGGGATCATTGTATGGCTACCCGTACGTAATCTTAAGAAAGAGCTGCGAGTGCGTGATGGATTCCTTGTGACCGTACTTTTTTGGCTGGTTCTTAGTATTAGTGGATCAGTACCCTTATTTCTCTCAGATGCTTTAGACCTTCAATATGTTGATGCTTATTTTGAATCACTTTCAGGCTTAACAACCACTGGCGCAACAGTCATTACCGGCTTAGATGACCTTCCAAAATCCATTCTCTGGTATCGCCAACAGCTTCAATGGTTTGGCGGAATGGGTTTGATCGTACTCGCCGTTGCCATCCTCCCGATGTTAGGAATCGGTGGTATGCAGCTGTATCGCGCTGAAACACCAGGCCCCGTTAAAGATAGCAAGCTCACACCTCGAATTACCGAAACGGCGAAAGCTTTATGGTACATATACCTCGGTTTAACTACGGCCTGCGCACTTGCCTATTGGGGGGCTGGCATGACGCTTTTCGATGCCATTTGCCACAGCTTCTCAACCATCGCAATTGGTGGGTACTCGACCCACGATGCCAGTATCGGTTTTTTTAATAGTAGTTTGATCGAATTAATTGCCATTGTCTTTATGTTCATATCTGGAATTAATTTTGCTCTTCATTTTACCGCTTGGCGAAGCAACAGCTGGGTGGCGTACATACAAGACCCCGAATTTCGATTTTATGGCTCACTAATGCTGCTCGTTGCACTCGTCACCATTGCTATTCTATATTTCACAGGTACTTATGGACTATCAGACTCTATTATAAGAGGTCTATTTGAAGTCGTTTCTATCGCGACAACAACAGGCTTTGCGACCGCAGATTTTACAAGCTGGCCATTTGTGCTGCCTTTCTTACTTTTCTTGGTTGCATTTGTTGGTGGCTGCGCCGGATCAACAGGCGGAGGCATGAAAGCCATCCGCGTACTACTTATATATAAACAAGGCCTTAGAGAGATTAAACGACTTATCCATCCAAATGCGGTTATTCCCGTTAAACTCGGTAAAAAGCCGGTACCAGACCGTGTACTTGAAGCTGTGTGGGGTTTCTTTTCCGTTTATTTGTTTGTATTTGTGGTATTGCTGCTTCTATTGCTAGCGACAGGTTTAGATCAAGTGACAGCTTGGTCAGCCGTTGGCGCCAGTATTAATAACTTAGGCCCAGGCTTAGGGGATGTTTCTGCTCATTATGGCGACATTCCAAATACTGCTAAATGGATTCTTTGTTTTGCTATGCTGATGGGGCGTCTTGAAATTTTCACTTTGCTTATATTATTTACACCTTCATTTTGGCGTAACTAAGAACCGTTATTAAAGCTAGAAACGTCAAGTTTCTAGCTTCTCGCGTTGGCTGTTATGCGGTAAAACGTTTAATACTTTTCAGAAAACCACCTCTTATGTTCGCAATTTCACCTTTTGCTTTTTGGTAAGCTTGCTCAGCAACATTTGAAAGGTTGTCATCGAGTTCACTTTCAACCAGTCTCATTGTCTTCGATATTTGTTGATCAGTATCTTGCTCTTGCTCATCATTCATTACATCTTTTTGCAGATACAGCGCATTACACGCAAACATTGCGGCCCTAGACTCTGATCTTGGCTTCAAACCATACCATTCGCAAATTTTATCAACAGATAATTTAAATGCCTTGTCAGCACCATGCACACTTATCGAGATCGTTGTTCGCTTAATTTGACTCTCCCAAGGCACATTCACCCTGAGTTCAAAAACGTCTGCAGGCGAGCGCCCTTTTCGTTTCACTAAGACTCGTCTTAAGCCACGAATATGTCCATCGGGACGCACATGATACTCAGGCAACAAAGCTTGCTCTAGGCAGTACGCTTTTTGTGCTTTTTCAAAACGTGCATCTATTTCCTTTGCTTTAGTATACGCAGCATTCCTACTGCGCTTGATCCGAACATACTCCTGGTGCTCTTCCCCACCCCATGCTCTAAAAACCCGAAAATACGACAACTCTCCGTATTTGTGATCGTATATTGCCATGCAATTATTCTCCTTGTGGGATATTCCCTACCACTATTATTTAATTACAGCTTTGAATCCTTTAAAATTACCTCGCTATGTATAGCACAAAACATTAAACAAGGAACTTACATTTATGAAATACAGCATATATCTTTCCGGCGAAATACATTCAGACTGGCGCGAACGCATTGTTTCTGGTTTAAAAGAAAGCGGTGTTGATGCCAACGTTTACTCACCTATTACCAATCATGAAGCCAGTGATGAAGTGGGTGTACGTATATTAGGTGATGAAGATAATAATTTTTGGAAAGATCATAAAGCGGCAAAAATTAATGCCTTACGTACAATGAGTCTCATCAAAAAATCAGACATCGTTGTTGTACGATTTGGTGAAAAGTACAAGCAGTGGAATGCCGCCTTTGATGCGGGTATTGCCATCGGTCAAGGTAAGCCCATTATTGTTATGCACGCCCCTGAACTAACCCACCCTCTTAAAGAGATTGATGGCGCGGCAATGGCTGTTACCGAAACACCTGAACAAGTCGTTGAAATTTTGAAGTACATCAATGAATAGACTACTCCAACAAGGTTTATTTTAAGGTATAATGCCGCACTTTTTGGTTTATGCTAAAAACCGAGATCACTCACATAATAAAATTTGGTGGTATGACCGTGTCGAATGAGACCAGTACTAATATATCTGAGCCTGATGTTAAAACCTTTCAAGGGCTAATCCTTGCACTTCAAAACTTTTGGGCAAGCAAAGGTTGTGTTGTGCTTCAACCTTTAGACATGGAAGTAGGTGCTGGAACCTTTCACCCTGCCACCTTTCTTCGCTCTATCGGCCCTGAAACATGGAATGCGGCTTATGTACAACCTAGCCGCCGCCCAACAGATGGACGCTATGGTGAAAACCCAAACCGCTTACAACACTACTATCAGTTTCAAGTTGTTTTAAAACCGTCACCGCTAAATATTCAAGACCTTTACCTCGAATCATTAACCGCGATGGGCATCGATACAAATGTACATGATGTTCGTTTTGTCGAAGACAACTGGGAATCACCCTCACTAGGCGCTTGGGGACTAGGCTGGGAAATTTGGCTAAATGGCATGGAGGTGACTCAGTTCACCTACTTCCAACAAGTTGGTGGGCTTGAATGTTACCCTGTCACTGGCGAAATTACTTACGGTTTAGAGCGTATCGCGATGTATCTTCAAGGCGTAGATAGTGTGTACGACCTAGTTTGGGCAAACGGACCAAACGGTGCTGTCACCTACGGTGATGTTTTTCACCAGAATGAAGTTGAAATGTCGACCTACAACTTCGAACATGCGAATACCGACATATTATTCGCTAACTTCGACAGCTTCGAATCTGAAAGCCAGCGTATGATTGATAAGGGCCTGCCTTTGCCGGCCTATGAATTAGTATTAAAAGCGTCCCATACTTTCAATATGCTTGATGCACGCCACGCGATTTCAGTGACTGAACGACAGCGCTTTATCTTACGCGTCAGAACACTTGCCCGCGCCGTCGCACAAAGCTACCTCAAAAGCCGACAAGAATTAGGCTTCCCACTAGCACCTGAAGCACTTCGTAAAGAAGCGCTCGCCAAGCTCGAAGCACTTAGCTCCGGTTCTAGCAGTTCAGACAAGGGAGACAAATAATATGTCATCAACACAAGATTTTTTAGTTGAAATTGGTACCGAAGAATTACCGCCTAAGTCGCTTAAGAAGCTATCAGATGCTTTTTCAAACGGTATCGAAAAAAGTCTCAAAGATGCAGGCCTAAACTATGATGAAGCCAAATCATTTGCCAGCCCACGCCGCTTAGCGCTTAGAATTAAAGGCTTGGAAACAAAACAAGCCGATAAAACCGTTGAGAAAAAAGGACCCTCTAAAAAAGCGGCTTTTGATAGTGAAGGACAGCCATCACGCGCCTTACTTGGTTTCGCAAAATCATTAAAGATTGAACCAGAACAGCTAGAAGAACAAGAAACGCCAAAAGGGACCTGGTTAGTTTATCGAAGCACAGAAGCCGGTAAAGAAACCCTTTCATTACTTAATACCATTGTTGACCAATCTCTCAGTAAGCTTCCAATACCTAAGCGTATGCGCTGGGGTGCCCAAAGAGTTGAATTTGTTCGCCCACTACAATGGGTCTTAATGATTTTTGGCGGCGAAGTCGTTCAAGGTAATATTTTAGGTATTTCAAATAGCAATACCACACGCGGTCACCGCTTCCATAGCTCAGGTGAAATTCAGATCAACCATGCGGATGATTATGAAAAAATACTACTAGAGCAAGGTAAAGTTATTGCTGATTACGACATTAGAAAAGAAAAAATCCGCCTCGGTGTTCAAAAATCAGCGGAACAAGCAGGCGGCGTTGCCGTAATAGATGAAGATCTTTTAGACGAAGTCAACTCTCTCAATGAGTGGCCTGTTCCCTTGTTAGGTTGCTTTGAAGAGCGTTTCTTAGACGTACCTACCGAAGCACTGATCTCATCGATGAAAGAGCACCAGAAATACTTCCATTTACTCGATAAGAATGGCGACATGATGCCAAACTTCATTACTATCGCCAATATAGAGAGCATTGACCCTGCTCAAGTGATTGAAGGTAATGAGCGCGTAATTCGCCCAAGATTGTCTGATGCCGCATTCTTCTTTGAGACCGATAAAAAATCGAACCTTGAAGCTAGAAGAGATCAGCTGAAAAAAATCGTCTTCCAAAAAGATCTCGGGACGGTATTTGATAAAACAGAACGTGTGTCAAAGCTAGCTGCAAAAATTAGCCAACAAATCGGTGGTGATGCAAGTGAGGCAGAGCGCGCAGGCAAGCTTGCAAAGTCTGACCTCGTCACCGAAATGGTGCTTGAGTTCACTGATTTACAAGGCATTATGGGTAGTCATTATGCACGCTTCGATGGTGAATCTGAAGAAATAGCACTCGCTTTAAACGAACAATATATGCCTAAATTTGCGGGCGATACACTGCCTAGCACTAAAACAGGCCAAGCGTTATCCATTGCAGAGAAACTCGACTCCCTTGTCGGTTTATTTGGCATTAACCAGCCACCTACTGGTACCAAAGACCCATTTGCATTACGTCGTGCGTCGTTAGGTATTTTAAAAATCATTGTTGAGAAGCAACTTGATCTAGACCTTAATGACATAATTTCTTGGTCGATTAAACAATATGGCCCACTAAAAAATGACAATGTAAAACAAGAACTCGTCACTTACATGCTTGAGCGTTTTAGAGCGTGGTACGAAGGTGAGAATATTTCTGCTGAGGTTTTCTTGTCCGTTTGCGCACGCCGACCAACTCGCCCAGTAGATTTCGATAAGCGCGTTAATGCAGTAAATGCATTTCATGCTTTGGATGAAGCGCAAGCGTTATCTGCGGCTAACAAGCGTGTTTCTAACATCCTTGCCAAGCAAGATACTGACTTAAGCGGAAAAGAAGTAAGCTCAAGCCTACTGACAGATGCCGCTGAAATTGAACTAGCCACACAGCTAGCCTCACTTTCAGAGAAGGTCACCCCCTTATTTGATAAGGGCGACTACGAGAGCGCATTAACCTCGCTAGCAACGCTTCAAAAGCCTGTTGATCAGTTTTTTGATGATGTAATGGTGATGGTTGATGATGAAGCGGTTAAGACAAACCGACTGATTCTGTTAAACCAGCTTAGAGCGTTATTTTTAAAGGTTGCAGATATTTCGTTACTATCAAAGTAAGCGTTAATCGAATGACATGTATTTAAAAAGCATAGACATTGACTGTTTACGCTTTTAATCATTTATTTGGTGCGCTTGCGCACCAAATAAAATAAGCGTCTCTCCAATAAGCTACATCAAGCCCACTTCTCGGTAATAACGAACCGCGCCAGAATGCAACGGTGCTGATAAACCATCACTAATCATTTGTTCTTTCTGTAAATCATTAAACGCAGGGTGAAGTTTTTTAAATTCCAAAAAATTTTCAAAGACTACTTTTGTTAATTGATACACCACTTCGTCAGGCGTACTTCGCGAAGCAACAAAGGTCGCCCCTACGCCAAACGTTTTGACTTCACGGTCAGTACCACGATACATGCCGGCAGGAATAGTTGCCTCACGATAGTACGCATTATTATTCACCATTTTATCTACAGCACTGCCGGTTACGTCTAGCAAGATACTATCGCATGCTGTTGTTGCTTCTTTTATCGATGTACTGGGATGCCCCACCATAAACACCAAGGCATCAAACTCATTATCGCAAAGAGCTTTTGCTTGGTCTGACGACTTTACTTCTGACACATGCGAAAACATGCTTCGTGTCCAGCCCATTTCTTTCATGAGCACTTCCATCGTTGCACGATGACCCGAACCAAGATTCCCCAGATTAATTCGTTTTCCTTTCAAGTCCTCAAAAACGTTAATGCCTGAATCTTTACGCGCCACGATCGTGAACGGCTCGGAATAGATAGAAAAAACTGAACGTAAGTCTTTATCAGGCCCGTCAGCTTTAAACTCACTGCTACCGTTATAAGCATGAAACTGCCAATCGGATTGCACCACACCTAAGTCTAAATCGTGCTCCCGTACTTTTTCTAGGTTATAAACAGAACCTAACGTACTCTCAACGCCACACCGAATACCATGCTCTGATCGCAGGCGATTTATCATACGACAAATTGCACCACCTGTTGGATAATAGACACCGGTAACACCACCTGTACCAACAATCATGTAATGTTTATCTTGAGCCCCAACCAAAGTACTAAAACTTAGAGATAAGACTAGTGCAACTAGACTTATTAGCGATTTCTTTAACTTGGGCATTGATCTTCCCTATGCTTTAAAATAATTTTTTCTAGAGTATAGAGAAAATGGCAGCCACAAACACCTCTAAATCAACATTAGTCGAAATATCTAAACCAAACGTTCTAGCTCTTTCCAAGGAGAGTCGATCACTCGTTATCGACATATTAAAAGAGGAAGATGAGCAACCCAAAGTCATGGCATCAGACTTATAATCAAACCCTGCATTGAGCTGCACCGTATCTGATACACGATACTCTACATTGGTCGATGGAAAGTTTAAATCGCCATAACGATACAGCGCGAGCCCTAAATTAAGATCAGGCTGAAACTGATAAAAACCTGACACTTTCGCCTGCTTGGGAAAACGCAACACTTCTTTTCTGTAACCCTCAACACCCGAAAGCACCGGTTTTACGTTAATACGGCCATCATCATCAAAACTTACGCGATCTGTACTGGCAGTCGCAGTAGTAAACGGCGCATCTTTAATGGTTATTTTACTGAGTAAATCTGTCCATTTGCCACTAAACTTCCATAACTCATCTTCAGATTGCCAACCCCAGTCTATATCCAGGCTATAACCTCGCCCCGTTGGAATGTTAACTTCTCGATCTAATAAGTAGTCTTTCGTATACACGTAATCTAAAGCTATTTGCCCTGTATAATCATTATCGTCAGCACTAAACTGCCCCGAAACATCACCTTTTAAAAAACGATTTGTTTCGAGGTAAGACAGATCCACACCAATAAAAAACTTCGGTTTAACTTGCCATTCATAGCCAAACTTATAGCCTGTAGAACGACTATGAATCAAATCTAAATCAACCTCATAAACTCTATTTTTTTCAAGTGATATATCGTTCTTATCACCATAAATAATTTCAGCCGTATCAGGGTTGTAATCCAAAGCGTAATCATAGCGAATAATATAAGCCGCCTTCCAACCATTAAGCTTAACGCCTGCCTCCCAAATATTATGTGTAAAGGAGTGATCACCGCCATCGAAATGCGGGCCTTTCATATCATCCACAATTTGTTTTATGGGGGCTGTTTCGCTGTAGCCAAACATATGGGAATCAAAATAGAGCTGATAGTTTGGATCAGAAAGCTCATTCGCCGCAGATGCATTAATACAAAGAAAAAAAACAATAAACGCAGAGAAAATGCGTTGCATAAAATTTAACCTATTTTTTATTATTTAAAATAATACTGATACAAAAAAAGAGGCCACTAGGGCCTCTCTACGATTTTATATTAAAACACTAATTTTAGAAGGCTGAAACAAACGAACCATCAGAGTAACGAATAATATCAACACCATTTACTTTTGCTAATTCAGCATAAGTGGTCGCATCACCGTTCACCTTGATTGTTCCGGTAAATTCTTCATCTTCATTTTCGATCGACTCATCACCATCAACCTGCATCACCACACCATCATTATTGGTGAGTGTTAGGCTAGCTAAGGCAGAGTCCTCTGTATCAAGGTTATCCGCTGTCGCCTCAATCGTAATTGTTCGACCTGGGTAAGAAAGCCCTACACTCGCCTCGACATCATCAAACCCAGTTCTTTCGACTTCAAAACTAAATGTCACAGCGTCAGCAACACCTGCAAGTGCTGCATCAAAAGTGAGCGATGCTGTAATAGCAGTAAATAGCGTTTCAGTTTCACCCCCTGTGTCAGACTCACCGTCATCGGTATCGAAGACTTCAACGATGTCTGGCACAGTTGAAGCATTTGCGTCTAGGCTAAACGCCATGTCAAACGATTCCGTAGAATTGGCAAAAGTACCTGTTAGGTCAAAACTCACGATACCAGGGCCATAGGTAAGCACCTCATGCTCATCACGAACATCAACGCCTGTAGACCAGTCATTACTAAATTGAGAAACTTCAGATATCGTCCAATTGCTAAAGGTAAATGCTAAACCACCCGCAAATGACATCGGATCAACTGTAACCGCAACATCATCAACAACTACTGTTTCAGGAAGCGTATCATTATGTGCCAACGTGATATCGAGATCGAATGTGAAGCTGTCCAATGAAATAGACTCATCGGTAGAGTCAGAATAACTTGTTGACGTCTCGGTAGTCACAGTATCTTCATTATCTATGATTGCAGATGCTGAAGCCGTCACCGTACCATTCACCAACGCTAAATCGATCGTACCACTAGTCACTGTTCCCGCGATATTAAGGTCCATCGAACCAGTCAACGTACCTACCTCGGACTCTACACCCTCAACGGTATCTTCTTCAATATCTTCAACAAGCGTAAGGTCTGTTACCGTCGCAGCAACATTAGCAGTTGCAGCGTAAATTTCTCCATCAACGTCGACTTCAAGTGTCGACGCTACGGTTAAGGTCGCGACACCAGCACTGTCTACGGTAACAACGACTGCAATCTGCTCTTCTGTGAAATATTCGCCTGCAACCGGGTCAATTAAACCGTCTTCCTCAGTGTTGAAATTTGTATCATAAACATCAACAATCGCCTCAACCGCTTTCGCCAAACCTTCCATTGCTGCATCCGCATCAGTACTACTTGCCATGTCTGCTGCATCGAGCTGTATGTCAAAGTTATCTAAAATCGTTTCGACAGAACCTTGACTCTCACCAGCAGTGTTTTTCACAAGAGAGCCATCAATTGTTGTACCGAGTTCACGCAATTCTTCGACAAAGTTTTTAACTTTCTCTAGATTAGGAGAGTCTGCCGTTTCGCTCGGTTCATCATCAACTTCTTCATCAGGAGTTTCAGCTACAGCGGCCTCTTGCTCTGTTTCAATCTCTTCTGTTAACTCGGTTAATTCTTCACTGTCTGTACCGGCTTCGACTGCAGCAGTATTTACGTCAGCCAGCACTAATTCAGCTTCCGCTAATATTTCAGCAACATCCGTTACACTATCATCAGAAGAGTTACCCACTAAAGCATTCTCAGCTAAATCATCAGTGAATTCTGTTATAGCTTCTTCAATAGACAAGGCAACATCATCAGCCTGAACCGCGCTCACAATCGCCGCACTTAAAGCAGCGACTTTAACGTCAACCGTATCACCCGCTGCAACCGCGGCCGCAACGGCTTCGGGATCAGTTAAATCGACAACAGGAATATCATTTACCGATGCGATGGTCGTTCCACCCAAAATATCATTCAAAGTATTCGCAACGCTGGAGTTTGCATTCGAGATCAGACTTGCTACGCCTGAACCACCACCTACAGCGACAATATCAACCAACGCTTTTTTCGCGGCAGCGGTCGTAAACGGCGTAAGGTTAACGGAAACCTCGCCTCCGGATTCTGGAAGCACCGCACCTAAACTAAAGTCGTCGGCTAATGTATAAGCATCGCCAAATTCAATACCGGTACCACAGCCGCCAGAGATATCACATTTCATTGTTGCAGCATCACCACTCGCGACATTGTTGCTGATATCAATATAAAGAGGCTTACCTTTATGCACAGCAGGGATGGTTAAGATATATTTACCGTCTGCCCCAGTAATAGCGGTTGCAATGGCAGTTGTTTCTGGATTACCGCTCACATCAAATAAATAGGCGCTAACCAAACCACTAATAATAATACCTTTACTGGCGGTACCACTTACTGTCGAGTCAGCCGCACTTGATGATGAACTACTAGAGCCTCCAAAACAGCCTGACAATCCCAATGCTGCTGAAATCGCGATACTTAATCCAATTTTTTTCATTTATTTATCCCCTAAAATCTTTTTGATTTTGAATCTATAAGTTTTAATTAAATTTAGACTTTCTGACTAAAGAGCTGAGTTTTTTGCTGCCGCTTAAATACGTCATCACGACATATTTACTACACCTAAAATAAGCATTTACAACAAGAGGCAGGAGAAAAATCAACTCAACAGATAAAAAGCATAGTCGTAGATTTCAGTTTTTACCGTAAAGTTTAGTAAATAAAATTATATTTATTATTCAAGGCCTAGCGTATTGATTTACAACTGAAATGCGAACTAAACAGCCATTATATTTAGTGCTAAAAACAAAATAAATCATATAAGCGTTTGAATTCAATCTATAAAAACAAGTGTAATTTAAGAATTTCATAAACAAAATTAAATCATACTGCTAAACTTAGCCCTATACATTTAAAGCATGAGTGAAATGAACCCAATTACCCGCCCCATTTTTTATTTAATGAACCAATTGAGTTATCGAAGTAAATTCGTACTCATTGCATCATTATTTGCAGTTCCTTTGATGTTGTTTGCGGGACAGCTCGCTTACACCTATCACCAAGCAGCGAACCAGGTAAATCTAACGAGAACAGGTTTAAACTATCTAGAACAAGTCACTCACTTAATCGAAGATTTAGAAACTCTGCGCGACTTATCGGTCATTGCTTCAACGCAAAGAGAATCAATGCTTGTTGATAGAGTTACTATTACCAAGCAAAGCGCGCTTAAAAAGATTACTCAAATCAAAAAACTAGCGCTACCTGAAAAACATTTGAGCTTTTTAATTGAGCTCGAAGAGACCATTCAAAATAGAGGATTGATTCGTGGCAATGAGGCGGGAATAGAAGGCGTATATGAACAAGCCCATACAGTAATTCATCAAGCATACAGCTGGCGCACCAAATTATCCTACAGCTTTATCTCGCGCGCACGTAACAGCGCGAATATCATCGACACCTTGAATTTGCTCAACGAAAGTGAGATCTATTTACATGCATTAGGCCAAACAAGAGCTTTTGGCAGTTTATATGTAGAGCAAAAATTTATTGATTCATACGGCTCTGCCGTTTTAGAAAAAACATACGCCACACTTTCTAAGTTAATAGACCTCGTTGATGTAAAAGCGGAAGAATACCAAGAGTTAATTCGCATTTATCCGGAAATAAAACCTAGCACCGTAAAGCGAAATCTCGGTGAGGCACTCGATCGTTTTTACCAAGCGCTTATCCTCACTTACTCGCCATCAGGTAATCCGATAAAGTTCTACGATGACATCACTAAAACGTATGAACTGACCTACCAGCAAAACCATCTGCTCTTCGAACTTTTAGACAAGGTACTTGAAGAAGAACATAGAGAAAGTAAACGTCGGCTATCAGTATTTTACCTTAGCGTTGGGTTAATGATTTTATTGATTGCATATATCTATCTAGGGCTTTATAACTCCATGAACTCGGCAGTTCGTAGTTTGATGCGCTCTGCACGTAAAGTTGCCGCAGGTGACTATAGCGATCCGATACATACCCATACAAAAGATGAGCTGTCTTCCGTGGCTGCTGCGATGGATGCTATGCGCCTGAGCATTCAAGAGCGAGAAGCAAAGCTCGCATTCATGGGACAAACAGACGGACTCACAAAATTGTATAACCGTCAGTATTTTGATTCCGCCCTAGAGCTCTCATTAGCAAACAGTCTACGCCAGCACACCCCATTCACTTTGGTCATGATCGACATTGATCATTTCAAATCAATCAACGACACCTACGGCCATCAAACTGGCGATGAATGCTTAAAGCAGTTTGCGCGACTAGTACAAGATCAATACCAACGAAAAACAGATGTAGTTGCACGCTATGGTGGCGAAGAGTTTATCGCTATTTTATATGGCTCTAGCCTTGAAGAAGCGATCGAGCAAACAGAAGCCCTACGATCTAACATTGCATCGCACGAAATTAAATCAGGCGACAAAGTGATACAGCTTACCGCAAGCTTTGGCCTTGCCGCACTCGCTACGCCTGAAAAAAGCACTAGCAGTGACTTGATTGCTTTAGCTGATGCCTTGCTTTACCAATCAAAGCATACGGGTAGAAACCGCATAAGCGCGGCTTATTATGCTGAAAACAGCGCTAAAAGCTCGAACCAGTAACCCTTTATTTTGAGTCCGTATCTCATAGCATTAACAAACACAGAATTAGAGGGCAATCGATTTATCCAAGCACTTTTTCTTAAATGCTTGTATCTTGGTTTGATCGTCATCACTATCAAATATAGTTTCGGCATCCTTACCTTTATACCTTACGAATACATCCTCTAAACCCTGATAGGCGCTATTCACATCACATTGAATCGATGATGGCAGCCCTTCTACACTTAAATAAAAAGTCCCTTGCCAATAACGCGTCCCTAAATCAGAGAGGGCTAGCTTGGAAGCCGACGAATTCGCACAGGCATTTAAACAAACAATACAAAAAACAGCTCCTGTAAGCCGCCATACGTTTGTTTTAGACCATTCACCCTTCAAAACAAGTGCTATATTCTTTATCACTAACCTGCCTTTCAATTAAAAAATTAATACGCTGAACGAATCGTTTTAAGTACCCGTTTCTTCCGCACCCTTTCGGTGTGATTTATTGCCACGCTTTCGATGCTTCTGTGCCATGACCGCTTTGAAGGCTTCTACCTGGCTATCCGTCAGAATACTGTGTAACTTTTCAATCGTTTCTTCGTGAAGCATTTTCATCGCCTGACGCTGTTCTCTTCGGCCCTCCTCATGCTGGCTACGTAAATTTATTCTCTGCTCATGCTGGGCACTCATAATAGATAAAAACTCAGTGGATTGTGATTCTGAAATTTGCAGAATCGTAACCAGCTCCTCAAGCTTATTATGCTTTTTCTGAGCGATATCCTGAGCTTGCAACGGCAACGCTAGCTGAGCTATCAATAAGCAAAATACAAATCGTTTCATAACACCAACCTCTTCTATTGAATGAATGCTTAGCTTATAAAAGAAATAAGGAAACAATTTGCAAGAAAAAAGGAAAAACTCGCAGACAACACTTAGGCAGTTAATTAAGATCTACAGCATAGGGCTTTAAGGTTGCTAAAGGTACAATCTCAAGCGCCTTAATATGTGTCCGTTTTAAGTGTACTCTCGGCGCCATTCCTTGCTCATGTGCTTCCAGCCATCGTGCTGCACATAAACACCAGTTGTCACCCGGTTTTAAACCTGCAAAACCAAAATCTGGCATGGGTGTCGACAAATCATTGCCTTTAAAACGCGAAAATTCTAAAAACTCTTTTGTGGCTTGAATACACACTGTGTGAGAGCCAAGATCCTGGTCGTTAGTATTACAACAGCCATCACGAAAAAAACCTGTAACGGGGTCTTCACTACAACTAATTAACGCTTCTCCAAAAACATTCAGCGATTCATCCATACTGACACCACTCATCAATTACCACCTTTTAAATGATTGTTAAATATTCAATGATTGTAACGCTGAAAACGACTATTCACCTAGCTTTCTTCATACTTGTAACCCAGACCATAAACAGAGTGAATCAACTCTTCTGGGTATATTGCTTTAATTTTCTTGCGAAGCTTTTTAATATGGCTATCAATCGTGCGATCACTCACCACTCGGTATTCTTTGTAGATCGTCTGCATCAATTGCTCTCGCTGATAAATTCGACCTGGTTCACCCGCAAGCACCACTAATAGATTAAACTCTACAGCCGTTAAATCGAGCAAGGCACCTTGAATTTTGGCTTGGTATTTGTCTTTATCTAATTCAACTAATTGACTTAATGGTGATAGCCCTTTCGCAGTTGTTTTTTCTATTCGGCGAAGTATTGCTTTAACACGGGCGACAATTTCTCGATAACTAAACGGTTTACAAACGTAGTCATCAGCCCCTAATTCTAAACCTAAAAGTCGGTCAATTTCTTCTATTCTAGCCGTAGCCATGATTATCGGAAGGTCTGAAAATTGACGCACTTCTTTACACACTTCCATACCATCTTTATTCGGCAGCATAAGATCTAGAATCATTAAGCTAGGTAAATGTAGTTTCACCCAAGGAGCAACATGCATTCCATCCATCAAAATGTGGGTATCAAAACCAGACTGCTTTAGATAATCACTCAACAAGCTGGCGAGCTTTGGCTCATCTTCGACGATCAATATCATGTCATTCATAACGTATTTTTGCTCCACAGTACCTTATCAAACTATAAGCTAAGCCAAAGGTAAAAGTATGCTTACCTTCAAACCACCTAAACTTGATGCGCTTGCCTTCACCTCACCTTGATGAGCGAGAACGATTTGCTTACAAATTGCAAGACCAAGTCCTGAGCCCCCAGCTTGTCTATTACGAGAAGCTTCAACCCGATAAAGGTGATCAAATAATTTATCCAAATGAAGACCATCTACTCCGGGCGAGCTATCTTCAATGGTCAACTCTGCCATGCGATGTTTAGCTTTTTTAAAGGTCTTAACCGTAATACGAATTTCACCTGGCGCATTTGTATATTTAATGCTGTTACCCAAAATATTTTGAACCAATTGTTTAAGGCGGCTTGCATCAGCCTGAATATTGGCTCGTTCGCGCGGTAAATTAATACTCACATTGAGGCCGTATTCACCTGCAAGCAATGCAAAGTGTTCACCTTCTGTTTGTATGAGTTGATTCAAATCTATCGTCGATTTATGGTAACTAATTGCGCCAATATCCGCGTTGGTAAGTTCATATAAGTCATTGACCAAGCGCTGTAAATGCTTGATTTCATCTCGAGCTGATTTTACATTCTCAATGTTGAGAGGCCTGACGCCATCTTCCATCGCCTCTAGCTCACCGCTTGTAATCGCTAGTGGGGTTCGTAACTCATGTGAGATGTCGGCAATCCACCGTTTTCGAGCCGATTCATTTTGTTCAAGTGTTTGCGCCAAATGATTAAAATCTCGTCCAAGCTCACCTATTTCATCTTTACTGGCCACCGCCACGCGATAACTTAAGTCTCCACCTGAAATTGCTTTGGCTCCCTCTGTTAGCGCTTTAATTCGTCGAACAATAAAACGGGTTAAAGGAAATACAAAGGTGGCGGATAGAAAAATCACTAAGCCGCTAATTAATAAAAAGCCTTCCGTTAAGGCCTCTGACAATGCTAAATCGAAGTCATCGCCGGGATTTCTTTTACGCTTAAATACTAGCCAACCGACTGTCTCTGAGCCACTTTCAATGGCCGTTAACTCATAATTCCCACCTTCGCGATAACGGCCGACAACGACCTCCTTTTCACTATTTAACAATGAGAAATCAAGTTCATTCTTGGCCGGAGGTGGTGGCCTAAAACTGCTTTCATTTTGAGTAGGATAGCGTGCTCTGCCTTCTCGTTCACCCAGCGGTGGATGATTACTCGAGAATGGTCTGCGGTGTTCAGGGGGCGGCGGTCTGCGTTCGTTTGGTCCACGCTCAGCCGAACGACCATCAGCCTGACGAAGAATCTGATGAAACACGCGAGGCTGCCGCGCTATAAAGGACCAATCTCCGTGAGTTTCATAACGATCACCTAAGCTCTTACCCATAGCCGAAAACATTTGTTGTTCTCGAATATTAATATATTTGACAAGTTCTTTATCGACCGTCCATTGGATCAATACATACATTATCATCACTAAAAAGATGCTGTTTAAGAGCATGACAAAAAAGAGCTTAGAGCGTATCCGCACACCGACCTCACAAAACTTCGTTAACATCCATCTGAACTTAATTACAACTTTACCTATTTAAGTATAAAGGTCGATTTAAGCCGGATTTAACTACTATACGAGACTTCCCTCACAAATTCATGGCTTAAACACAGCTTCCTTATTTAGTGCACATTTAAATCACAATTGCCGCACATTGTATTTATACGATAGCAATATCATTCGTCATATCGGAGTATCATCATGACAAACCACCTCACCACACAATATTTAGCGACCAATCCAAAAAAATTAAAAACTAGCTTATTACTATCAGCTCTGCTCACTATTTCTGCTTGTTCAGGTACAAATGAAGACGTAACTACTGATATTGAAATAATCGAAGATGTAGTGGACACCGAGACCCCAACGACAGAACCAGAGCCAACCGCACAAGACACTGCATTGAGAGCATTAATTGAAAATTTGAATATTGACGAAGAAATTGTGACCTCTCACCTACCCGATATTTCTGAGGATCTACCTCAACTCGGTATGAAATTGTTTTACAGCCAAAGCCTCGGCGGCGACTTTGATGCTGCCTGTGTTACTTGCCATCACCCCACATTGGGTGGAGGCGATAACTTAAGCTTGCCCGTTGGCGTGGGGGCAATCACGCCTACCCTTTTGGGACCCGGTCGAACACATAGCTCGGGCTTACCAGAAGTACCTAGAAATGCGCCCACTATTTTTAATGTAGGCTTGTGGGATACCGGTCTTTTTCTTGACTCGCGTGTGGAAAGTATCGGCAAAGAGTTCGATACCAATGGCAGCGTTTCAGGAATTAGAACACCTGATAGCGCTTTCTTGGTTGCCGACCTGAATGCTGGCGCTAATTTAACCGCCGCACAAGCTCGTTTTCCCGTTACGTCTACCGAAGAAATGAAGTCAGATCAATTTGAAGATGGCTCTGATAACGACATAATACGTAATCATCTTGCCGCGAGAATAGGCAATTATGGTGCAGGCGAAGGCGAGTTAACAACCAATGACTGGCTCGTAGAGTTTCAACAAGCCTTAGGTTCGACAGGTATCGCAGAAACATTAATTACCTTCGATAACATCGCTCTCGCCATTGGCGAATACGAACGCTCTATGGTATTTATTCAATCGCCTTGGCAAAACTATGTAGAAGGCGATTTAAGCGCTTTAACCGAACAAGAAAAGTCCGGCGCGCAACTATTCTTCACATCCGTCAGAGATGGTGGTGCAGGCTGCGCAACTTGCCATAACGGTAAACTGCTCTCAGATGGCCGCCATCATAATGTTGCTTTCCCACAAGCCGGCCCAGGTAAAGGTGATACCAATGATGATGACTTTGGTCGTGAACGTGAAACAGGAAATGCTGACCACCGCTACCAGTTCAGAACGGCTTCGTTGTTGAATATTGCTCAAACGGCACCTTATGGCCATAATGGCTCGTATCAAGACCTCGAAGAAGTTGTGCGCCATTACATTAATCCTAATCAGGCAGTAGAGAATTTCTTTGATCGAGATGGCGTTTGTAGTCTTTCTCAATTTCGTGAGGTCGAAAGCTGTAATACGCTTTACCCTAACAATGAAAATAATTCGACGCTTGCTTTAAATAAACTGAATAATGAGCGTCGAGATGGAAACTCACTTTTTGAATCACCACGCTTAAACAATAATGAAGTAATGGAACTCGTTGCGTTCCTTGAAGCTTTAAGCGACCCTTGTGTCACTGACAGAGCATGCTTAAGCGACTGGATTCCTGACAACACAAGCACAGGCCCAGACGGACAGCAGCTCAATGCAACCTCCGCATCAGGCGCTTTGCTTTAATAAAGGCCAGTCGTTAGCCCTTAAACCTCTTAATTCACTTTCAAATAACGACGCCGTTTTATAACATAAAATATAAATCGGCGTGCATATTCCACACGTTTGTAAATACGCTGTTTTCAATTGTCCTTCCCATTAAAAAAAACCTCCTTGCTCTCGCTTTAATAGCTTCAAATATGCTATCTTCCGCGGCCGTTTTTTGAGATTGAAACGCTCATTCAATTTAGTTTAGGTGGAAGGTTTAAGATGTTCGTTGGTTTTGATTATGGCACCTCTAATTGTGCGATCGGTGTCATGAATGACATGAACACAGGTGTTAACTTATTACCGCTTGATCAAGGTAGAGCGTTCATGACGTCAACGCTCTATGCCATTGAGCGCGAACTTATTTGTGAATATGTAGGTCAACATATCCCCAACAAACAAATTCAGGAAGACTACCTTCATATCCGCAGAGGCTTACTTTCACAAGCGCAAAAAGTTCGCATAGATGAAGATATACGTGCCAATGAGCAAAGTTTGTTTTTTGGCAATGAAGCCTTCGAACAATACCTTGAAATGCCCAGCGAAGGTTATTTCATTAAATCTCCAAAGTCATTTTTGGGTGCCAGTGGTCTTCGTCCGGCCTTCGTACATTTTTTTGAAGATATTGTAACGGCGATGATGCTTGGCATTAAACAACGGGCCGAACAAAAACTACAGCACGAAATAAGCCACACAGTCATTGGTCGTCCGGTAAACTTTCAGGGCTTTAATGCCGAGAAAAGTAATCAGCAAGCGCTAGATATACTCACCACTTCAGCGCATAGAGCCGGTTTCAAATCCGTTGAATTTTTGTTTGAGCCACTTGCTGCGGGTTTGGACTTTGAAACAAAACTGGATACAGATAAAACCGTACTTGTTGTCGACATCGGTGGTGGTACCAGCGATTGCGCTATGGTCAGAATGGGGCCTGGTTATCGGAATAAAGAAGACCGTTCTCCTGATTTTTTAGGACATACTGGCGAACGTGTTGGTGGGAATGATTTAGACATACAATTAGCGGGTAAAGAGTTTATGCCATTATTTGGTATGAAATCCCCGCTGAAAAATGGACATCAAATGCCCACACAGTTCTTTTGGGACGCAGTAAGTACCAATGATGCAGGCGCTCAAGCTGAATTTAACAGCCAACAGACAGAAAACACTTTAATAAAATTGCTCAGTGACACCACTGAACCAGCCCTACTACAACGCTTCATCAATTTACGTGATGATAAACAAAACCATCAAATTGTACGAAGCGCCGAACAGGGTAAAATAGCGCTCTCTGATAAATACATTGAGCAAGTAGACTTAAGCTATGTTGAACCAACATTAAGCTGTGATATTACAAGAAACCAATTTGCACAAGCGATTGAACGCCCGCTTGAAAAAATGACCAAGCTTATGAGTGAAGCGGTTAAACAGGCAGGTAGTAAACCCGATTTAATCTATATGACCGGTGGCTCTGCAAAGTCATTAGCCATTCAACAAGCAGTAAGAGATAAGTTTGGCGACATAGAGGTGGTTGATGGCGATCATTTCGGCAGCGTCGCAGCAGGGTTAACACTATGGGCAAAAAAAATATTTAGCTAAACATCCTAGGTCTTAGTGCTAACAAAGCACTTATTTTCGGAAAGAGACATAGATCCAACAAAAGCTCTGGATTTATATCAACATCGAGTGACGCTGCATAGTCAGCTCACTCGACATAAACAGATAAAACTCTTTTTCAAAGACTATCGGCTTAACGATATCACTCTTTTAGCACCATGCACTGCATAGCCTTTTTCTTCAATCTGAGCAATAACATCCGCCTGATCTACAGCATTATGTTCCACTTTCAGCTCAATTTCTAAACGTGTTTTAAAGGGTGATAAAGTCAATAGCTCAGGATCAATCGTATCAGGTAATTCCAAATCTTCTATCTTCGTACCTTTTGCGACAGACAAGTGCTTTTCACCATTTTTAGTACTTGTATAGATATCAATTTTCAATGTTAAAGCCCTTCAATTAAGTAATTTTTGCTAACGATACGCTTAAACCTTTCAATTAACTATTTTTTAACTCTATTTTTTTCGTCTTTTATATCCTAGGTGAGAAAGACACGCTGGAAAAAAAACATCTAACTATGTACTATCCTTCCAATTTCTTCTCTGAGAAGAAAATATAACGGATCTAATATAGTAGGCCTGATAAATCGGCCTGATTGGGACAAATGGATGTCATCAGTGTTTATCGCACAAATTAGCGTGCAATATTTTAATTGTTATTCGCTTTATTCAAAGCATATTACTAACACCCGACATTTCATTCCCCCAAAATCACTAAACATTTTTCCGTAGTGTTCAGGCACACGACTCAACAGATCACGTTTAACCCGTTGCAGGAAGCATCAGTTAATGAGAATTATTGGAATTGATTTAGGGACGACAAATAGCGCATGTTCTTTTTGGAAAGACGGAAAACCAGAACTCATCCCCAACCGTTTACATAAATTATTAACACCTTCTGTCGTGGGCATAGATGATAATGGTGAAATTTTAGTGGGTGAAGTTGCTAAACATCGCCTCGTTAGTCACCCATCACATACGACTTCCGTATTTAAACGCTACATGGGGGCATCTGGCTTTCAGTGCCAACTAGACAAACGAGTATTTAGCCCTGTTGAGCTATCTTCTATCATTCTACGCAGCCTTAAGGAAGATGCAGAAAGCTATCTTGGTGAAAAGATAACCCAAGCCGTCATCAGTGTCCCAGCATATTTTAACGACGCTCAACGTAAAGCAACCAAACTGGCAGGAGAACTCGCTGGATTAAACATTGAGCGCTTAATTAATGAACCAACTGCCGCGGCCATGGTTTATGGCTTACATCATATCCGTGAGGGTGCTCAGTTTCTTATTCTAGATATGGGCGGCGGCACCTTTGACGTATCCTTAGTAGAGTACTTTTCAGGCGTGCTTGAAGTGCACGCCTCATCGGGGGATAACTTTCTTGGCGGTGAGGATTTTCTCAATATATTGGTCCAAAAATACTTAGGTGATCACAATATTAATGAGAAAAAACTTTCTGCTGTGGAGCGTCAGAAAATAATTGAAGCGCTAAACAAAGCAAAACATCAACTAACCTTTGATAAATGCGTTACGGTTAAAAGCATCCATATAAAACAAGACAAACCTTGGACAATTGACCGAAGCACATTTGAACAGCTCGCAAAGCCACTACTTTACCGGATACAAACCCCTGTTGAACGCACCTTAAATGATGCCGACATTTCGCCGTCTGAAATCGATGAAGTTGTGCTAGTCGGCGGGGCAACACGTATGCCAATGTTTCGTTCATTAATATCAAAAATGTTTCGTCGCGTTCCCTCAGGAAACATCAATCCCGATTTAGTCGTCGCAATGGGGGTCGCAATACAAGCAGGGTTAAAAGAAAAAAACAGTGATTTAGACGATATTGTTTTAACGGATGTTTGCCCTTATACACTCGGTGTTGAAGTTATTAATCAAGAGGACAATAACGGTAAACAAGGCGGTCTGTTCATGCCAATTATTGACCGCAACTCAACTATCCCTACGAGTATTGTTAAGTCGCTATGTACCGCATCAGATAATCAAACAACATTAAATATCAGCATCTTTCAAGGTGAGTCCCGCTTAGTAAAAAATAATATTTTTCTTGGCGAGTTAGATGTAAATATTCCAAAAGGTCCTGAAGGCAAAGAAACGATCGACGTGCGCTATAGTTATGATATGAATGGTTTGCTTGAAGTAGATGCGACAGTTAATTCAACAAGTAAAACCTACCAAAAAACTATTTTTAATCACTCAGAGCTTCTTTCAGAAAAGGAACTTTCCAACTCTAAATCGAAACTGGCACGTTTGAAATTTCACCCTAGAGAGGATGAATCTTATAGAGTACTCATTGCAAGGGCAGAAAAAATCTATGAGAGCACATTAGGCAATAAGCGAACCTACATCGGCAATATTTTAAGCCAATTTGAGCAAGTATTAGAAAGTCAGAACTTAAAAGAGATTGATACGGCATCAAAACAGATTGAGTGCATTTTAGATGAATTGGAACAACAAGGAATGTTCACATGAGTTGTTGGAGCGCACTCTGTATTGAGCCAACCACAGACAAATTCGTCATTAAAAAGGCCTATGCAAGTCAGTTAAAAACCCACAAGCCAGATGAAGATCCTGAGGGCTTTGCGATACTACATGCGCATTATAAACAAGCACTCAAATCTAAACCTTGTACTTTACAAGCTAACACTCATCAGACGATTGTTCCTATATCGGTTATCGAAAAACTCCGAGCTGAGAAACTAAAAACAGAACAGAATATCATTGAGCAACTTAAGGTTGAGCTTTCTATCGCTGAACAACCTATTGTTCAATATATTCATGAGACGCTCTCGGAAAATAATTCCGCGAATGATCAAAAGACAGAACTGGAGTTAGAACTAGAAACAAGTAAATCATTCTCAAGTGAATTACATTTTGAGATTGAATGGCATCGTCTGAAAGTAAAAATTGACCATATTTTAAGCTCCCCTAAAAACGCTAGTAGCATAAACAGCTGGTCTTTTTTAGATAACAATGAAGCACTATTTGATATTGAATTTAAAGCCTATGCTTCAAATTATGTTTTCGAGCAGCTCTTATCGCAAAATAGCCTCCCCCTTCATAAGCAACAGGCGATCGCCCTGGTACTCAGTACATTTTTCAGATGGGCCGATAGAAGAGATCTACTTGAAGCGCAGTTTGGTTATAAACAGGTTTTACAATTACTTGGTAATGCCAAACCAGAAGACAGACAAAAGACCTCCAATTGGATCAGCGATAAATGCCACCATGGCCCAATGATTTTGAGTTCATATTATCGAAAACTAGCCTCAACAAGCATCGATATTGGACTCATCGCTATCGTTCAATACTATTTAGCATTGTTTATCGGCATAGTGGGCTTCGATTATTTTTTGCTAGAGTACGCATTGATACGAGGTCTCTTGATATACCTATTGTTAGTACCATTATTTGAAGCATCCTCTCTTCAAGGTACGCCGGGAAAGTATCTATTAAATATCAAGGTAACGAATTTAAAAGGCCGTCGACTCAACCTTTTTCACGCTAGCTGGCGAAACCTTTGCTTTCTGCTTTCAAGTGCGGGGTTTAAATTCACGTTATGGATTAATATTTTCTCGAAAGATGGAAAACTGCTGCATGACCGGTTTAGCCGCTCGATGGTGATAAAGCGTTAGGCTAACGCTTTCTTTATAATTACGAACAGAGCAGCTAATCGATCACTTTTATTTACTAGCTTCAAACCTAACCCACTTTCAGCTAGTCTCTCGTATTACTTTTTCGCGGGTTGTGATCGAGAGATTAATATTGAGCCAATAATCGCTGAAAACAATGATCCAACTAATACGCCTAATTTCACATCAACCATATAACTAGCATCCTGTACTTCAAATGCTAACGATCCGATAAACAAACTCATAGTAAAGCCAATACCACAAAGAATTGATACCGCATAAAACTGCATCCACGTAGCCTCATCCGGTAGTTTTGCCACCCCAAGTTTGATGGCAACCCAACACGCGCCAAATATACCCACCTGCTTCCCAACAAAAAGTCCTAACGCAATACCCAAGGGCACTGGGTTCAACAATGCGTCAATTGAAACACCCGTAAGTGCCACACCTGCATTCGCAAAAGCAAACAATGGCAAGATTAAAAAAGTCACCCAAGGGTGCAGGGCATGCTCAAGAAAAGGCAGCATCGCGTGCCCTTCATTATTTTTTACATCTAAAGGAATAAAACAGGCCACTGCAAAGCCAGCCAAAGTCGCATGTACTCCCGACTTCAGTACTGCTACCCACACCACCACACCAATCATTATATAGGCCGCTTGATTTCGTACAGATAAGCGATTTAACACAAACAGAAGCCCTAAACCGACACCAGCCACCACAAGCGATAATAAAGACAGCTCAGATGAATAGAAAAAGGCGATAATTAATATCGCACCTAAATCGTCAAAAATAGCGACCGATAGCAAAAATAGCTTCAACGAAACCGGTACACGACTACCAAACAAGCTAAATACACCTAATGCGAAAGCAATATCTGTTGCTGAAGGAATCGCCCAACCCCGTACGGATATTTCATCCCCATGATTCAAGCCAAAATAAATCAGCGCAGGCACAACAATACCTGCAACCGCAGCAATACCTGGTAATACAATTTGCGATACTGAGGATAAATGGCCAATCATCACTTCACGTTTTATTTCTAAACCGACTAAAAAGAAGAAAATGGCCATCAGACCATCATTGATCCATAACAATAATGGTTTAGCGATATCCAATTCACCAAAACGAACTTGAACAGGTGTCGCCAAAAAACTTTCGTATAAAAATGCAAGCGGGCTATTAGCCAGTACTAACGCAAGCACGGCAGTCATGACAAGCAAGACCCCACCCGCAGAATCATGATGAAGCAGGTCTTTAAGCGATTTGGAGATTTGCTGTGTGGTCATTGAGTCCTCAAGATAAATTTAGATATTGATAATACTTATAGCTGATTTATAAAACGCAGTAAAGCAATACCGGCGTTCAACAAACTCATTTTAGCGAGGGTATTTAAGAGGGCTTGTGAATAAAATAACTTGAAGGTAACTCACCACGATAAAGTAACATTATATAAAAGAATTTTCTCTCTGAAAGTCGCAGTTTCCATAGCGATTGACAGTAATATTATGGCATTAAAAAACAGAAACGATTATAAAAGCTTAGCTTTCCAAACCTATCAAAGGGCAGTCCATTACGGCGGCAATGCCTCTGATCACTTGGCGCTCATGGTCATTAATATAAGCGTCAGATTGCGCTGCACTAATAAGCCCCTTAATTAAACGAGGTTTAAGGAGTGGATAGGCCTGACCTAATGCGTAAACAGCCCGAGTAAATTTAGCTTGGCTACATAATTCAATTGGTAAAAGCTTAATGGTATAAGTGCCTGCGACGTTACAAGCACCATTAAACGCCTTTGATTTATCATCATTCTGGCCACCACCATAATGAACCACGCGGGATAACACAATTTCATAAATGGATGAGAGCTGTTTTACCGTTTTATATTTTGGTTTCTGAGGCTTTGAAAGTCCAAAGTGTCGGTCACAGTATTGACACACCAGCTGGTAAATCACCCACTCTAATAATGCAACACGGCCATCTGCTTGTACCATTTGAGTCATAATTTCACGTAATAATTGGTATTGCTTTAATGAAATTTGCTTGAGGCTCGGAATTGCCATTTCTAACAACTGCAAACTACTTTTCCCGGCAGCATTTGCCTGCGCCTGTAACTGATCAAGTAGCCGCTTAGCGTCTTTTGAAGCCGACAACCATTTTTTTTGATTTTGTTCAATGATAAGCAGCTGTTTATTCAGCACAGTCTTATCATCATCCATTAACGCGGACAACACTAAAGAAACTGCACCTAACGGCTCATGAGCCAATGTTCTAGCCTTTGAATATAACTCATCCGATGAGCTCGGACGCACTTGAAGAGGCTCTAAGTCTTGATCTACTTCAAGCGTAAACTCTACTGGCTTTCCATCATAATTCGATACGCTTTTTTTCCCCAATACCTTTTCTGCAGAAGAGGAATCTGTAAATTGACTAGTTGCTGCTGAGCTACTCCCAATAAACGATGCGGACGCATTCTCTGAATAATTTGTATCTTCTACAGTTTTATCAGTTTCTTTTCTATACCGTGTAAAACGCCCATTCCATGTCGGCAGCACTCGACTAATACGCTCTTCTAAAGGAGGATGAGTTGAAAACAGCGATAAAAAGCTTTTGTAGGCGCTCGAAAAGAACAAATGTCCGACCTCATGCGCGGCACTATGTTGAATTTTAGACTCCGCACCATAACCACCAATTTTTTTTAGTGCTCCACCTATACCTTCGGGGTTGCGGGTAAATTGTACCGCTGAAGCATCGGCCAAAAATTCACGCTGCCGACTCACCGCAGACTTGATTAGATCACCAAAAAATTGGCCTAACCAGCCAATCAGAAAAAGACATAAACCAAAAATAAAAAACCCGCCATTCGCATCTCTTCGCGAGTGAGAATAACTCCGCCTTGAACTATGACGCATAATGGTTCGACCAGCTTCACTAATCATCAATATGCCATGAAGAACCGCCAGTAATTTCATATTTAATAACATGTCGCCATTTAAGATATGGCTAAACTCATGAGCAATCACACCTTGAAGCTGTTCTCGATTTAAACATTCAAGGGTGCCACGGGTAACGCCTATCACTGCATCTTCATATGATAAACCGGCAGCAAATGCATTAATGCCTTGTTCATCATCCATGATATAAACTGGAGGAACCGGTACGCCCGAGGCTAGTGCTATTTCTTCAACCACGTTAAGTAAACGGCGCTCTAAGGCGTCATTGGTATTTGGTGCAAGGACTCTCCCCCCGAGCGACTCAGCAATAACTCTACCGCCGCTACGTAACGAAGCCCATTTAAAACCCATACTAATACCAATCACACCGCACACAAGCCCCGTCACCCATAAAAATTTATACCAACCCAGACCGATAACAATATGCTTAAACCATTCTACCAGTGCAGAGAAGCTCGCTATGGGTTGAAGATGTACGTGGGATAAATTACTGGGATTGCTATACCAAACAAAAATGGCAAAACAAATATTGGTAATCAGAACAATACTCACCACCGAAAGAAAATAGAGGAAAAGCAACCAGCTCGTTTGCTTCCTCGCTTGATCTTGAGCTTTATAGAAATTCATAGCCTAAAAACTAACCCTGGGTGCCTGCTTAATTTCTACTGAGTCTTCAAACTCAAGCAAACTAGCGTCTTTTTTATGTCCAAACGTCGGTGCAAATAAATTATGCGGAAAACTCTGTCGAAAGCTATTATATTCTGTCACAGCGTCATTAAAAGCTTGCCTTGAGAACGCGACCCGGTTTTCAGTGCTAGATAATTCTTCATTGAGCTGTAGCATATTTTCACTCGCTTTTAATTCTGGATAAGCCTCCACTGCAATATTCAACTTTCCTAAGGCACTTTGAAGTAAACCTTCATTCGATGCTAAGTTTTGTAACGCTTTTCCATTGGCTGGATTTGAGGCGGCCTCTTTCAAACCTGCCATGGCGCCATTTCTTGCAGAAATAACCGCTTCAAGCGTTTCACGCTCATGCCCCATATAAGCCTTTGCGGTTTCAACAAGGTTAGGAATGAGATCGTATCGCCGTTTAAGCTGGACTTCTATTTGAGAAAAAGAGTTTTGAAATCTATTTTTCAAAGCGATGAGGGTATTAAAGATTCTAATAATATAAAAAATAACAAAAACCAGTACGAGCCATGAGATTAAAGTAGATATTTCCATATTAATGATCTCTATATTCACTTAGGTTTAATAAAAGGTTGTTGGTAACATCACGCATTACGCACGACATATATAAACCTAGATCTTGTTCAATTATTTATCAATGTAAACTTCAGATAATTTTGCTAATTTTTATTACAAATAAACTAGATCAATTATGGTGTAAGAGTCGCTAGAAAAAGACGTTAAATCGCAGCAGGAGGGACAAAACTGAAATGGGTGCCTGCAAAGAATAATTCTTACAGGTATGACACTTACTTAAGTGATCTAGCCTATAGCATGCACTGAACACGCCATAGGCTACTTAGCTTACTTAACTTGTTCGTAAGCCCATACGAGCCAAGGCATTAGCGCTTCGACATCACTTGCTTCAATCGTGCCCCCACACCAGATGCGTAAACCGTCAGGCGCATCCCGATAAGCTCCGATATCATAAGCAACCGCTTCATTTTCCAGCAGTACTGTCATTGACTTAAGCGCATCAGAAGGTAAATCAAGTACCAAGCACACACTAGTGTTAGAACGAGTTTCTTCTGCGTCAGCAAGAAAGTTTATCCATTCATGCTTTGCAACAAAATCTTCAATCACCGCCAAATTCTTTTGTGAACGCGCTATTAATGCAGAAACACCACCCAGACTTTCAACCCAACCAAGCGCATCAAGGTAATCAGCGACACATAGCATCGAGGGCGTATTAATCGTCGCACCTTTAAAAATGCCTTCGATTAACTTGCCACCTTTCGTCATTCTAAATAACTTAGGCATTGGCCAAGCAGGCGTATATGATTCCAAACGCTCTACAGCTTTTGGGCTTAAGATCAACATGCCATGAGCCCCTTCACCACCTAACACTTTCTGCCAGCTGAATGTGATTACGTCTAACTTTTCCCAAGGCATTTCCATCGCAAAAACCGACGACGTCGCATCACAGATGGTTAAGCCAGTACGGTCATCTGCAATCCAGTCACCATCGGGTACTTTTACACCTGAAGTCGTGCCGTTCCATGTAAAAACAATATCGTGATCACGATTTGCTTGGGAAAAATCAGGTAATAAGCCATAATCTGCTTCGTAAATTGAAACATCGTCTAACTTTAATTGCTTAGTAATATCCGTAATCCAACCTTTACCAAACGACTCCCACGCAAAAATATCAACCGCACGTTGACCAAGCAACGACCACATCGCCATCTCCATTGCGCCAGTATCAGAACCTGCGACCACTCCCACACGATAACCTGTAGGTAAACCTAATAATCTAGCGGTTTCCGTGCAACATAGCTCCAATGGCTTTTTTCCTATCGCAGCACGATGAGAACGACCAAGCGTTTCTAAATTTAATTGATTAACCTGATAACCTGGACGCTTACTACAAGGGCCAGACGAAAAATTAGGATTGTTTGGTTTTTGACTCGGTACCATGGAAGGCTGTCCTTTAATAAATTTTTCTAATTCTAATCTAGATTACGCCGTTTTGCTTTTAGAAATTTGAATGAGATAACAATCTGCACAATTACGCTTATTTCTTGCACAATCAAGCTTATTTCCTTCTGAAGTTGGTTTGTGGTAAAAAGAAGCTACAGTTAAACAATACCTAATAAAAAACACTACCGCATAATGAAGTGAAGTAGAGGAATTTAGTGCTTAAGCAAATCCCAATCTCTGACCTAATCGTCGACATGTATATTTCTGAAATCATCGAAACAGCTGGCGTGCCAATGCCGAAAAAGAAAAAAGGCATGATACGTGACGTCCGCATTATCAGTAAATTTATTGAAATCGGCATCCAAGAAATCATCATTGATACAGAAAAAGGATTGGATACTGTTAGCTTAGCACCTTCAACCGACGCAGAAGTCGGTACCAAAGCCAATACAGACGTACTTTATAACAAAGAAATAGAAGAAAACCTAAAAACACTAAACAAAAATATGTCTACCTCAGAACACGATCTTTCACTTGAGTGGAACAGCGCAAAAGATATTTTTAAAACATCAGTCAGTATTTTGCATGAATCAATGCAAGCCATCAAAAATGATGAAAAAATTAACCCTGAATATTTCCACCAGGCATCTAAAGCTATTTTACGATCAATCATGCGAAATAAAGATGCTTTAACATGGTTAGGACAAATTAGAGACCAACATAGCTATCTTTACGAACATTCGGTCAATACATCGATTCTAATGGGTATTTTTGCGCATGCGCATGGTTTAAGTAATTCAAACATAGAATTATGCATCACCGGTGCGTTATTACACGACTTAGGGCAAGTGCATATTGAAGAAGAGTTCTTCCAACGCCCAGGCCCTTTGACGCCACAAGAATTTGAACAAGTTAAAGAGCACGTAAACTTTGGTCTTCGAATTCTTGCTGAAGACGACAATACTTCCGATATCATTATGCACATAGTATTGGAGCATCATGAGCGATACGATGGCTCCGGCTATCCAAATGGTTTAAAGAGAGATGAAATTTCCCTATATGGCCGAATGTTTTCAATTGTAGATACCTATGATGCGGTAACGAATAACCGAAATTACAAAAAGGCGCTTCCTTCTTCAGACGGCATGCGAACTTTACTTAAATTAGGCAAAAAACACTTCGATGAGAGCTTAGTGCATCAATTCATTAAGTGCATGGGCATTTATCCAACGGGTAGTTTGGTTAAACTCAACAATGGCTACCTTGCTGTCGTCATCGCTCAAAATACACATTCTCCACTGAAACCGCTCGTCAACATTATGTTTAATACCCAAAACAATGCTTATATCAACCCTGAAATGCGCAACCTCATGCATGACGGGACAGAAAATCTAAAAATATCCAACTATGAAGACCCCTGTAATTTTAAGATTAATGTGAATGAGTTTATGCCGGAAGAAATGGAAGCTTAACTTCTAACCCAAAATTCAGTTATGCTATCTGCACCGTATATTTCAGTCACTGATCTATAGTCAAAAGCCATTAGCCAAAAGGACTTCACACCTTGCTTAAAATTAGCCTCAGCCTACTCATTCTATTCTTTGCTTTTTTCTCACACGTTCATGCAAAACCTATAGAGAATAAAGACAAAGCAGATAAGGTCAGTAATTATTTTATGGGCCAGATATTAAATGGCGAGGTGGAGGAGGCTTACTCTTTACTCTCAGCTTATGCAGGCATTGATCTTGAGCAATTCATTGAACGCGGAAAAAAAGTTGCCAATGATATGAAACAATTGGAAAAAAGTTCCGGTAAACCTTTGTCTTTTGATTTGTTAGAAACGCAGTCGGTCGGCGAGCACTTTTACAAAATCACTTATTTATTGAAATATGAGACCGTCGCCTTGATTTGGAACATCAATTATTATCAACCAGATAATGGTTGGAAGCTTGTAGACATCAGCTTTAACGGCGACATAAACGCGTTATTTAAATAATCACTTTATCATCCCAGGCTGCTAAACCCACAAGGATCGCTTTCATTTCATCAGGGTTCTTAATGGTATCTCCTGCCAGAGACGCTTTCTGATAGCCCGGCAAGTAATGACTAACCAAGCGGCTCAACCAAAAGCGCAGTGCAGCTAACTCTAGACAAAAAGGCCACATGACTTTTTCCTTATCTGTCCATAACCTCTCTGACTGGTAACCCTCACATAAACTCGCTAAGCGCACTTTATCATGAACACCACTTGCACCAATTGCCCAGTCATTTGCAACCACCGCGAGATCAAACATCAAGGTCGCATCACAGGCATGATAAAAATCAAACACGCCTGAAACTGATCCGCCATCAAATAACACGTTATCTCTAAATAAGTCACCATGAATTGTTCCTTGGGGACAGCCCAGCAAATGAGGTTGATAAGCACAATAACGCCTAAAATAGCCTTTTAATGCCTCAAACTCTTGTAAACCCATGTAAGCTTTAAGGCTTTCTAATTGGTTTTTCATCCATTCGACATCTCGCTGTACGGCACGGGCCTGAGAAAAAGATCGTAAGGATAAATGCATTCCCGCTAGATATGCACCAACTGAGGCGCACGCTTGAATATCTGGATTATCTAATGAAGCACCAAGCAAGCAAGGAACAATGACACCCGCTTTTTCTTTAAGACTAAAAGTATACTCGCCACAACGATTTATTAATGGTGCAGGCACCTTAAAGCCATCCTGCTCAAGATGACGAGTTAGGTCACAAAAATAAGGTAAATCATGAAAGTTAAGGTTTTCAAATATCGTTAATACCCAACGCCTAATCCCCTCTCCATCTTTCTGTCCCTTCTTTCCTCCTTGCTGGGATGTAGAAACAAAATAATTGGTATTCTCAATACCTGATGATATTTCTTGAAAATCAACCAAGTCACCAATGTCATATTGACTTAACAACGTTTCAATTTCTTGCTTAGAAAGTGCGGTATAAACTGCCATCACGCCACCCGGCTATATAATTTCAAAATAACGTTTTAGTTCCCAGTCAGAGATATGCTTTCGATACTGCTGACTCTCCCATATACGAGTCGAGGCATAATGTTTTACAAAAGCATCGCCAAACAAGTCTTTTGCGACATCAGAGTGCTGTAAAGCATACGCTGCTGCATCCAGTGTTTGCGGTAAAGCCAGGTGTAAAGGAAACGTCTGTTCATAAGCGTTCCCTTTCACTTGCTCTTCTGGCTCTAACTTACGCTCAATCCCTTCAAGACCCGAACCAATTGCAGCTGCCAAGGCCAAATAAGGATTCGCATCAGCAGACCCTAAACGAAACTCAATACGTTGAGAAGCATCGGACCCTGGGATTATTCGTAATGCTGTTGTTCTATTCTCAACGCCCCAAGTCGCATCCATCGGCGCCCAAAAACCAGGCACCATACGGCTATATGAATTAACTGTTTGCGAATACATCGCACACAGCTCGGGCATAAATTGTTGCTGCCCAGCCAGAAAGTGCCGCTGTATATCACTCATACCATGCTTTGCATCCGCATCATAAAAAGCTGACCGACCATCAGACTGATTGCGCAGAGAGACATGAATATGGCCACTTTGCCCGGGAAAATCATTCGACCATTTCGCCATAAACGTTGCCATCATATCGCGACGCTGTGCCCATACTTTTACAAAGGTCTTAAAAAGAATGGCCTTATCAGCAGATAAACTAGCTTCATCAACATCTATGGCCGCTTCTAAAACACCTGGCCCTGTTTCAGTATGCAAGCCTTCTATTGGGAAATCCATCGTTTCACTGAGGTCTAACAATGATTGGTAAAGCTCTGAATGCACAGAATTCCGTAATACTGAATAACCAAAGAACCCAGGTGTAATCGGTTTTAAGTTTTGATAATTTTTAACACGCACAGAATCTGGCGTTTCATCGAATAGAAAAAATTCATACTCAAACGCTGAGAATACCTGTAAACCCATGCGCCCTGCCTTATGTAACACTCGACGCAGTAGCCCACGTGGACATAAAGCTTCTGCTTGATCCGAAAATTCAGCCAAGAAAAACAACATTCCTGGCTCATCGTATAACTCCCGACAACTCTCAGGCACAATTCTAACCGGCGCATCGGGGTATCCTGTTTGCCACCCTGTATATTCAACCCCTACATTTTCATAAAGTTGATCATTAGAGTCCCAACCTAAAACCACATCGCAAAATGCAAAGCCTTTATCGAGCGCTGAAAAAAATTTGGCTTTACTCATATACTTGCCACGAATCACGCCATCAATATCCGTCAACCCTACTTTGACATGTTTCAGCCCTCGGTGCTGGATTAACGCTTTCGCTTGCTCTGCTGTTTTAATGTCTTTTGCGGTCAACGCTTCCATCATATTTGCCTTGTTATTATTTAAGTACCACCATTAAACTTAGCAAAGAATTAAGAATTCTGTACAACTCAAAGCAAATTGATCATTTTTTCATCCTTAATCTGATTTTTTATTGAAAAAAAGATACAATGCCGCGCATTTATACGCTGAATAATGTAAAGCACTTGACCACCGTCAATTAAATACCTGACTAAATTACTTGGTTATTATATAATTCAGAAAATCGATACTGATTTTATCGTTTATAGCAAATGATTGAATCATTGAAACTTCAGTACAAGTATTAAAATTTTCTTGTCAATTGGGAGCGCGCTAAACACATGTCTGAATCAGATAAAGCAGTGAAAGACCTAATTAAACGTGAGTATGAACACGGGTTTGTCACAGACATTGAAACTGACACCTTCGAGCCGGGTTTGAATGAAGCCGTTATCCGCCGTATTTCAGCAAAGAAAAAGGAACCCCAATGGCTCTTGGACTGGCGCTTAAATGCTTACAGCGCCTGGTTGGAGATGGCTGAACCTGAATGGGCTCATGTTCATTACCCAGAAATAAACTTTAATGATATTGCTTATTTCTCGGCCCCAAAGTCAAATGATGATGCACCAAAAAGTTTGGACGATGTAGACCCAGAACTTTTAAGAACTTACGAAAAACTTGGCATCCCTCTGCATGAGCGAGCTCGCTTAGCCGGCGTTGCGGTTGACGTCGTATTCGACAGCGTATCAATTGGTGTTACCTTTAAAGAAAAACTGGCTGAAGCAGGCGTGATTTTTTGCCCAATTTCAGAAGCAGTGCATTCTCACCCTGAGCTCGTAAAAAAATACCTCGGTAGTGTTGTGGCACAGAAAGACAACTTTTACTCTGCACTCAATTCTGCCGTATTTAGTGATGGTTCATTTGTGTACATTCCTAAAGGGGTTCGTTGCCCAATGGAATTATCCACCTATTTCCGCATCAACGAAGCGAACACCGGCCAATTTGAACGAACATTGATTATTGCCGAAGCAGGCAGCCATGTCAGTTATCTTGAAGGGTGTACTGCCCCCATGCGGGATGAAAATCAATTACACGCAGCTGTGGTCGAATTAGTGATATTAGATGATGCTGAAATCAAATATTCAACCGTTCAAAACTGGTACCCTGGCGATGAAAATGGTTTAGGTGGCATCTACAACTTCGTAACAAAGCGCGCGGCATGCATTGGTAAGAATTCAAAAATATCTTGGACACAAGTCGAAACAGGCTCTGCGATTACTTGGAAATATCCTAGCTGTATTTTAAAAGGTGATAACAGCGTCGGTGAATTCTACTCCGTTGCGCTAACAAACAACTTTCAACAGGCTGATACCGGTACTAAAATGATCCATATTGGAAAAAATACTTCCAGTACGATTATCGCAAAAGGTATTTCGGCTGGATTAAGCGATAGTAGCTACCGTGGTCTGGTCCGTATTGGACCCAATGCTGACAACTCACGTAACTACACCCAATGCGACTCGCTATTAATTGGCGACAAATGTGGCGCACACACCTTCCCTTATATTGAAACTAAAAATAAGTCTGCCATTGTTGAACACGAAGCAACGACGTCAAAGGTCAGTGATGACCAATTATTTTTATGTCAACAACGTGGCATTGATGCTGAAAGCGCGGTTGCCATGGTGGTCAACGGTTTCTGCAAAGAAGTCTTTAAAGAGCTACCCATGGAATTTGCTGTTGAAGCAACTAAGTTATTAGAAGTTAGCCTTGAAGGCTCTGTCGGCTAAATCAGCCAACCCTGAATTCAGAACGACTTAAAATATTGTATCCTCACATTATTGCGAGGATACAACAAGATTGCGCAAGGCGGCTTCTTCCAACAACAGAAGCCACAGATTAAGAGAGACTACGATGTTAAATATTCAAAATTTACAAGCAAGTGTTGATGGCAAAGAGATTCTTAAAGGTTTAAATCTTGAAGTAAAAGCCGGTGAAGTTCATGCGATCATGGGTCCAAACGGCTCAGGAAAAAGCACATTATCCCAAGTATTAGCGGGAAATAGTGCTTACGAAGTTACAGGTGGCGAAGCGACATTTGAAACTAAAAATCTACTCGACATGGCAACAGAAGACCGTGCAAGAGAAGGTGTTTTTCTTGCCTTCCAATATCCAGTCGAAATTCCAGGCGTAAGCAACCTTCAGTTCATGAAAACAGCCATGAACAATATTCGTCGCCATCAAGGTCAGGACGAACTGAATGCAGCCACATTCATGAAGCTTGCAAAGGAAAAAATTCAACAAGTCAACCTGGACCCGTCGTTTCTAAAGCGTGGCGTTAATGAAGGTTTCTCTGGTGGCGAAAAGAAACGTAATGAAATCATGCAAATGCTAATGCTTGAACCTAAGCTTGCGATTTTAGATGAAACGGATTCAGGCTTAGATATCGATGCACTAAAAGTTGTCGCAGAAGGCGTTAATGCGCTACGCTCACCTGACCGCGCTGTCATTATGATCACACACTACCAACGCCTACTCGACTACATTGTTCCCGATTATGTACATGTATTGGCGAACGGGAAAATCATTAAATCTGGTGGTAAAGAGCTAGCGCTTGAGTTAGAAGCGAAAGGCTATGGCTGGTTAGGCCTTTCTGATGATGAAGAAGCTTAAAGGAGCCGCTATGTCTAACTTAAGTACAGGGTCTAAACCAAATACAGCCGCTAAAATGTTAAGCTCAATTACTTTTGATGAAAATACATCAGACCTAAATACGCGATTAAAAAGCTTTAGCCAAGTTAAAAAAGAAAAGCTTGCCCTGCTGAGCATTCCGACACGAAAAACAGAGTCATGGAAATACTCAGCGAAGCGTTTAAAGCTAGCAGACCAATACCCTTTGTTATCTAAACAAACTTCAAATTACCAAACGTCTTATGATTTAGATTGCCACCAAATATTAATCAGTAATGGCATCATCACGCTCAGCGATTCAGAGATTGAGGGTTTAAGTGTTAAGCAATTTTCAGACTTAGACGAGGCAGAAACGACACAAGTGCTATCGGGCCTTATTGCAGAGTCGGATGAATTCCCCTTTGCAGACATTAATGCCGCACAATTTCAAAATGGTGTTTTCCTAAACGTTGAAGATAACGCTCAAATAGCTAAACCCGTAAAAATCGTTTTTGAGCATATTGGCCAAGGCATGAGCTTCCCTCGTGTATTTGTATTTGTTGGAAAGAGCGCCTCATTTGAATTGATCGAAGAGCTTAACATCACCGCAAACGATTCCTCTGAAGCGTTCATTAACAGTGTTTGCGACATCACCGTATCTGAGAATGCACAGCTTCGCTATATCCGCATGAACATAGATCAAGGCGCTTGCAAACACGTCGGTGCGACCGGCGTAAAGATGCTTCGAAATGCACGCTTTAATAGTTATTGCATGGCACTAGGTAGCGAGTTAGGGCGACACGACTTACACGTTAAAATGCTGGAGCCTGGCGCTGAATGTGATTTAAACGGCGTCTGTGTCACACGTGATCGCCAACATTACGACAACCACACGTGCATTGAACATATCGCTCCACACTGTACCAGTAACGAGACGTATCGCTGTATCGCTGACCAACAGTCGTCGATAGTATTTAATGGCAGAATTCATATTCACCCTGACGCACAGAAATCATTAGGTTCAATGAGCAATAAGAACCTACTGCTTTCATCACAAGCAGAAATCAATTCAAAGCCTGAGTTAGAGATTTATGCCGACGATGTAAAGTGCGCACATGGCACCACAATGGGTCAGCTCGACGAAACAGAAGTGTACTACCTTAAAACACGAGGTATTTCAGCAGAACAAGCTAAATTGATGCTTACACTAGGCTTTGTGCTTGAAGTTGTAAGATCTGCGCCCATTGAAAGTATTGCAGATTACTGGGAGCAACAATTAACAGACATACTCAGTTTTGAAGCAAACTAATACTGAGAAACTGTAATTAATAGAGTCTTTATGGCGAGGTGATGAAAGTACGATGAGTAACAGCGCATTAAACTTGGACGAAATCAGGAATCAATTCCCCATTTTAAACCAAGAAGTTCATGGCAAACCATTGATCTATTTAGATAGTGCTGCCAGTGCACAAAAGCCACTTGCCGTACTTGATGCGATGGATCATTACTATCGTAGCGATAATGCCAATGTCCACCGTGGTGCGCATACACTCGGTGACCGAGCAACGCTAAATTTTGAAGCGGCACGCGATACTGTTCAAGCGTTTATCAATGCTAAGTCACGACAGGAAATCATTTGGACGAAAGGCACTACCGAAGCAGTCAACCTCATTTCGAGTGGTTTAAGTTATAGCCTGAACGAAGGCGACGAAATCATCGTGAGCCGCATGGAGCATCATGCCAATATTGTTCCTTGGCAAATGGCTGCCGAAAGATGTGGTGCCACGATTCGAGTATTGGATATTAATGAGCACGGAGAACTCGATGCTGACCAACTTGATTCACTGTTAAATGAACACAGCAAAGTACTTGCCGTCACTCATGTTTCCAACGTGCTCGGAACCATTAACCCTGTTAAGCGTCTTATTAAGAAAGCCCAAGATCATGGGTTAATAACAGTCATTGATGGCGCACAAGCTGTGCCTCATTTTCAGGTCGACGTTCAAGATCTAGATTGTGATTTTTATGTTTTTTCATCGCATAAGTTATTTGGCCCAACAGGCTTAGGCGTACTTTACGGTAAAACAGAACGCTTAGAAGCACTGCCCCCTTATCAAGGTGGCGGAGAAATGATTGAGCGCGTAAGCTTTGAGGGCACTACCTACAACGTACTCCCCTACAAATTTGAAGCAGGCACGCCCCCTATTAGTGAAGCCATTGGTTTAGCGGCAGCCATTAATTATTTAACTCAGTTAGACCGTGTAGCGGTGGAAGCCCACGAGCAAGCACTATTAGCACGCGCTAACGAACTTGCTAAAAGCATTCCAGGTATGCGTATCATTGGAACGGCTCAACAAAAAGTACCCGTGATGTCTTTTGAAATTAAAGGCCTTCATCCAAGTGATATCGGCACCCTGCTTGACCAGCAAGGAATCGGAATTAGAACCGGGCACCATTGCGCAATGCCGCTCATGGAGTATTTCGAACTTCCTGGAACCGCCCGAGCCTCCTTTGCGTTTTACAACACCTTAGAAGAAGTTGACCAGTTATTTACAGGTCTCGCCAAGATACAACGCATGTTTGCTTAAGGTATTAAGCAAACATAAATATAGGAAATTTTATGACTATTGCTACTTTTGACCCAAAAGTCAGTATTTCGATCACTGACACTGCGGCAACTCATATACAAAAAGAGCTCAGCAAGCTATCCGATAAAAACGGCTTTCGCTTATTCTTAGAAACTAGCGGTTGCTCAGGTTTTATGTATGAAACTGCCTTAACCGAAGGTCCTGAACCTGAAGACAAAGTATTTATAATCAACAATACATTAAACCTCTACGTTCCGAATAAAGACCTCCCTCTTTTAAATGGTACTGAAATAGATTTCATTACGGTTGGCTTAAATTCAATGTTTCAATTTAGAAACCCGAATATCACAGGCGAGTGCGGCTGCGGAGAAAGCTTCTCCGTCACAGAAGATTAACAGCCACATTGATTAAGCGTATAACCTATTAAACCAACTATACGATGGCTTGGACAAATAAGATGGAAAGAGAAGTTGTAGTAACCAAGCGAGAATGTGAAGCTCGCTTAGTACCTGCCGGTACTGAAATCATGATCCCTAAAGATAGTTTTGTGACGATTACACAAGCCTTAGGCGGTACCTTTACGGTAGCCGTTAACGGGAATCTTGCCAGAATTGACGGAAAAGATGCTGATGCTCTGGGAAAAATTATCGAAGTAGAGCATTTTGACGTTATGGATGACGGTAGTGTTAATGAAGACCACGTTTGGGCTGCAATCCGCAAATGTTATGACCCTGAAATCCCCGTCAACATAGTAGAGCTAGGCTTGATTTATGGTGTAGAACTCACCACTAATAATGAAGGCAAGCATATTGTCCAGGTCAAAATGACCTTAACAGCCCCCGCCTGCGGCATGGGTCCGTCTATTATTGCGGACGTAGAGCGATCAGTCACACAAGTACCTGGCGTAGACGGAATAGATGTCGATCTAGTCTTTGATCCACCGTGGAATAACGATATGCTAAGTGATGAAGCAAAACTTGAATTAGGCCTATTATGAGTGAAATAGAATTAGCGACGTTTAAAGATAGCCCTTTCGGTACCGAAATTTGCCAAGCTGATATTTTGGAAGCTTTCGAATTTTTAGATGATTGGGAAGAGCGTTATAGCTATATCATTGATTTAGGAAAGTCACTTCCGGCCTTTCCTGAAAGTGAAAAAACCGATCAACACATTATTCACGGCTGTCAGAGCCAAGTTTGGCTAATTCACCATGTAGATGAAGCTAGCAATAAAGTTTATTTATTAATTGATAGCGATGCCATCATTGTTAAAGGCTTAGCCGCGGTTGTATTGGCAGCACTGAACACAAAAACACCTGATGAAATTAGCGCTTTAGATATTAACGCTTTATTTGAAAAGATGGATTTAATGCGCCACATCAGCCCAACACGTGGTAACGGACTAAGATCCATGATTGAACGCGTTAAGTTGATTGCTCAAAACCATTAAATTGTCTGTAAAATTGTTAATGCATTTTCTATAGCCGATACGAGATAGGAAAACGAGATAGGAACGCCTGTATAGCGTGATTATTTATGCACAATAACAAACCTAAAGAATGCATTTATTACCAAGCAGACGCTTATTTTGACAGCGTACTTAAAGCGATTAATCAGGCGAAAACACATATCGATATGGAGGTCTATATTTTTGAAATGGGCCCCATAGGAAAACTCATTTCACAAGCACTCTTACAAGCCGCCCAACGCGGCGTAAATGTCAGACTTTTAGTGGACGGAATGGGCGCCGATTTAGACTTCATTCAGACGGCAAAGCAACTAAAAGAAGCTGGCGCTATCATTCGCATACACCGCCCACTTCCTTGGCACTTCAAACAATGGGCCTTTTCACTTTCATCGTTCAAAGGGCTGCAAAAATTCTGGTATTTACTCAGTTACATTAATCAGCGCAACCATCGAAAGTTATTAATGATTGACCATCATGCGATATGGCTAGGTAGCATCAACATCAGCCAGAAACACTTTGCAGATAATCAAGGCGGCGAAGATTGGCGAGATACCGCCATTTCAATACATGATATTGATACCAGCATTGTACAATCTGTATATAATTTCAATTGGAGCAAAAAAAAACGAAAAGAGAAAGTTCGCCTAACTCTACAGCTTCCCCCAACACCGTTTTTATTTAACTTCACCCGAGCTTTACGCCAAAAACAGCGAAGAAACTTACTGTCACGAATTTCTTCTGCGCAAAATCTTATCTGGATCACTAACGCTTATTTTATGCCTGACTCAAAACTACTCAACGCATTAATTTCAGCAAGTAAAAAAGGCGTCGACGTACGAATTGTACTCCCTCATCAATCTGATGTGATTTTTATGCCATGGGTTGCTTCATTCTTTTATGAGAAACTATTAGGCGCTAACGTCAGAGTATATGAGTATCAGGCAGGTATACTTCACGCAAAAACACTCATTATTGATCATTGGGCTAGTATTGGTTCTAGTAACTTTAACCGACGTAGCTTACAACATGATTTAGAAATCGATTATGCATTACAATCAAGCGAAAGCGTCGATCAACTAGCGCATAATTTTCTAAACGATGTAAACAACTCCGAAGAACTTTGCAAAACTGAGTTAAGTACAAAAAAACCTTGGCAACGCCACTTAGGCGGGCTAATTTTAGTGCTATTTTCTTATTGGTTATAAAACGATGAAATGGAATATTTTTAACTCTAAAGTCGGTGTAGCATTGGGTGGAGGTGGCGCAAGAGGCATCGCACACATCGGAGTACTCAAGGCGCTAGAAGAAAGTAATATTTGTATCTCTTATATTTCAGGCACAAGTATCGGAGCCTTAGTTGCAAGTTATTATGCCTTCGGAAAAGACCTAAGCGACATCAAAGAAATTGGAAAAAACTTAAACTTTACCTCGGTTATTGGCTTTTCATTACATAAAAAGGGTATGTTCTCGACAAGATCTATAGAGAATATGATTATCAGGGATTTAGGTGTCGTTAACATAGAAGATGCAAAAATCCCTCTCGCTATTTGTACCACAGATATTTCAACCGGCGAACAGATTGTTTTAAGGCGTGGTAATCTAGCCAAAGCAGTTTGTGCCTCCATCGCAATACCCGGAATTTTCATTCCCATTGAAATTAAAAACCGCACATTAATCGATGGCGGGATTAGTGAAAACGTTCCGATAAGTGTATTGGATAAGATGGGGGCTGGCATCACTCTCGGCATCAATCTAAATGGCAGCCAAAGCTACCCTGAACCGAAGGATATGATCACAATAATGAGTAATGCCATTGATATTGCCATAGACCTTAGAACTAAAGATCAATTACGAAAAGCCGACTTTATCATCTCCCTAGACTTAGAAAAATACAGCCGCCTAGATAACTCCAAACAATTTGAAGAGATATACAATGAAGGCTACTTGCATACTAAACAAAAAATTAACAACCTATTTTGGTATAAAAGAGTCCGCTTGGCTTTTTATCTAAAAAAGCTCTACCTCGCTATCATCCCTTTTAAAATGCCAAATTTTTTTATATGGCTGAAAGAAAAAATTTAAATCAAACAAACAATCACCATGCGACAAGCAAATCATCAACCTGAATATTCAATCGCCCAGGATCTACTAATACTTTGCCACTCGCAAACCCGGGATGAACTTGCGAAACAGTCAATGCAGTTTTGACATTCGTCAACTCAACGCCCTTCAACAAATCAGCATCATAAAAATTAAAGGTTCGATAGAGCGCTAATTTATCACCAGGCCGAACACCTGAACTGGCTCCTGATAGAAAATGTATTGTTTTACCTTCTATCCGTGAAATCCGTGTCATGAATGGCTGACATCGAAGTTGATCATCAATCATAGACGCCATTCCATTCACTAAACTCCCAACCGCAACCCCATAATCGTCTTGCCAAAACTCAGCACTCCCAAAGCCGATTTTTTTACTTGGATCCGTCGTCCATTTAGCGCTTAAAGCGAAATTTTTCTGCCAAACAATCGCCCCACTAAAACCATCATGAACAAAAACATCGACAGAAAACCTCCGGTTTGTATTGGCCTGAAAGCGTTTTATACGCGCCCAATAGGAGGTCCCCAACGCAGATTCGTCCTCAAACCCTAAATCCCTGACTACCCCGGAGACAACAAACTGTGCCCCCATTTGTTTAGCAAATGCTGCAGCCTTCGTTAACGTCTGCTGCTCTGTGTAGCTAGAAGGTGCATTCACGAGGTCTTCATAAAGCGAATGTTGGCTACTTTGATAAACCACTAAATCACCTCGCTCATGTAAAGCCTGGTTTAACACGCTAGACAAACCTCTATTCACATTATGAATCGCCCCAAGACGCGCCTGATCTGGCGACTGAACTGAAAAACCCAGCACCACAACCTGCTTCTTGTAAGTGCTTGCCTGTGAATCTGCACATGTCGGTACCTCATCCACATCAACATTCATCGAAAGGTGCAATACGCCTTTCCAGATGTATTCATCCAAAACAAGTGATTTATTCACTCGAGCTTGACTAGTCACGTTAATTTGATCATGTTTCAAAATGCCATTTACAACCCGCTGCTCACTTTGAACATGAGAGCCAACTTGCATGACAGCCTGCTGTAAAGCATCTTCTCTTGCTTTTTCCCTTGCCTGCTCATATAACCCTTCTTTATAAGGCGCTTTGCCTGTGACCTGAATCCAATCGGCACAACCAAGCTGAGAGAAAAACACTAAGACTAAAACAACACTAATTTTTTTCATCATATATATTCTTACTGTAAGTAGTAGATAGAATCCATGGCGTTAGTTCCATTTTTTGTCCGAGCACTTGAATTCGTCGTCATAGCACGATTAACATTATTTTGCGTCATCGGCCTTAAACAATTTGAGCCATACCGAAAACTATTCGTTTTATTTAAACAGTCGTGAAAATTTCCCGGCAGTAGCAACTCTAATACTGTTTCAAACCCTGCTCCTTTCTTTTCACTTACTGAGACTACCCGCGCCCCCCTAATAACAGAGTCGACAACTGTACCAAAGCCATCATGCTTTAAAACAAAATCCTGAACCGTTGACAAGCCTGAAATACCGGTACCATAAACACGTTCGGCTAATGCCCTATAAGCGTCTAATTTAGAAGCTCTCAAAGCCATCAGCCTTTTGGGTTCAGAGGTCATATCCTCAGTTTTTTCATAAGCGCTATACCCAGTTACTCGAATGACAATGGGTTCAAGCGGTATTATTCCTACTTTCTCGATTTTCTCGTAGCTATAAGTATTGCTACCTCTCTTATTATCATTGTCAGCTTTATAGCCTGAGGCCCAAGCCACCATACTACAGCCAAATAAAACGAGCACCGCCCATAGCGATATCACAGTACGAAATTTAAAATAACGACTCATTCATTTAACCCTTATTAATCATTTTAGTCATACAAATTTAATAGCCTGTACTAAATACCATGAAAAAGTTGTGCCACATTTAGAATCTTAAGTAATTGGCGCATCCCTACATAAATTCAGGCGATAAATTGCCGCATTAGGACCCTTCTACACCCATTCAGCGGCAACAACCCGGTACAATTACTTAACCGGAAACCATATAAATATAATACCTACTGATACCATGCACCCTGTTATTCTCTAAGCAATCAAAACAGTATGCATAAAACTATACCTGAGTAATAAATGCATCGAGTTAATATAAAAAAGCGTGACGTATCTTTCGTTGTGCATCTTAACTTTCAGTTACACTGTGAAACGTTTTTTTGCATCGCGCTTTTGCTGCCATGGATGTTAAAGTTTGAGGAACATGCCCACAATGAGATTTAAAGCATTACCCGGCCTAGCCCGTCTACAATGTTTATTACTACTAGGACTATGCTATAGCAGCGTTGCATTTAGTGGGTACCGAACGTTTCTTGACCCCCGCTCTATGGCAATGGGAGGAACAGGTGTCGCCGCTTCAACCAAATTTAATGCCTCTTCACATAATCCAGCCTTGATTGCCTTTAACCGAGGTAATAAACCAGACAAAATTCATATCAGCGCTTCATTAGGCACAAGAGAACTTCATAATTACGACCTGGAAAATGACATTCGGAATTATCAAGAATCGGACACAGAAAAAGATTTTCTCGACGCCGTAGAAACGGCAACCGACACGCCAGAAGACATTAACAAAGTAAGAACAACAGGGGAAAAGCTTAAAAAGACCCTAAAAGCTATGAACCTAAGCTCTTATCGTGAAGATGAAACCAGTGCATTTAGCCTACTAGTTGATACCAACCCTGTCACCATCAACTTTTTTACTCGTCGAGAGATCAGAGAAATGATCACTATATTAGATATCGACGACAATGTAATTTCTACAACTATTAACTCTTTTCTAGACCCTGATAATGTTGAATTACCAGGAGGCAACCTCGACGTACGAATAGAACCTACCGTTGATAGCACCTATTTTGAAATCAAAGAATTTGGCGCCACTGTTGCTACCACCAATGTTTATGATTATAACATGCCTATTGCATGGGGATTCACCCCCAAATTAATTGAAATGAATGGCTCACATATTTCAACAAAAATCAGCGATTACGATGTTGCCAACCCAGTTGAAGAACGTATCAGTTCAGGCCTACTTGAGTGGAACCTTGATGTTGGCTTTGCAATGCTATTAACCGATGATTTTCTTGAACAAGAACTGGGGTTAGATGGTTTTTGGCTAGAGGGTGAGTGGGTTTTTGGTATGTCAGGAATGAACCTTTTTCCGACCGACTTCACGCCTTTTGGTGCAGGCCAAGCAAACCCGACACTGCCTGGAAATAAACGCGCGATTCAAGCGTTATATCAATTAGGCCTAGCACACTACCGTGAAAACTTTATGATCACCATGGATATCGAATTAAGTGAACACGAAGTTTTTGACTTCGAAGGCCTAACTCGCTTCCTATCAATAGGTGGAGAATATTACTGGCGTGATGACCTACACATACGCGCAGGCATTCGCATCAACACAGTCCAAACAGAGGGCGCAGGCCAAGACACAGACACACTATCAGCAGGGTTTTTATATCAACCACACGGATTCAGCATTGAAGCCGCAGTCATGGGTAATGACGTAGAAGTTGGCGCTACTGTCGGCTTTGGTTTAACGTTTTAACCACTTATGAGAATTTATCTGGTAGGCGGCGCAGTTCGAGACCAACTTCTCGGACTAACGATTAAAGACAGAGACTGGGTTGTTGTGGGCGCAAACCCAAAAGAAATGATCCAGTTAAACTACGCTCAAGTTGGTGCCGACTTTCCCGTATTCCTTCACCCCAACACCAAAGAAGAATATGCCTTAGCCCGAACAGAACGAAAAAAGGGGCACGGCTACCAAGGTTTTGAATGCCACACATCCCCTGAAGTAAGCCTTGAAGACGACCTACTTCGTCGAGACCTCACCATTAACGCCATGGCAATCGGTTCTGACAAACAAATAATTGACCCATTTAACGGGCAAGCAGACATCAAGTCAAAAACGCTGAGACATGTATCTCAAGCCTTTACTGAAGACCCCCTTAGAATTTTGCGTGTCGCCAGGTTTGCCGCCAGATTTGAGCCCCTAGGCTTTCATATCGCTAGCGAAACACTACTACTCATGCAAACAATGGAGAAAAGCGGCGAAACCAAACACCTAGTAGCCGAAAGAGTGTGGCAAGAAACAGAACGAGCTCTGAGAGAGGATTCTGCCTGGGTTTACTTCGAGACACTACAAGAAACAGGAAGTTTATTAACGCTATTTCCTGAAATTAACGCATTATTCGGCACGCCTCAACCACCTAGATATCACCCCGAAATTGACTGTGGTATTCACGCCCTAATGTCATTAAAAGCGGCCTGCAAACTCAGTAAAGATTCTGACATTCGTTTTGCTAGCCTAATACATGATCTTGGAAAAGCCTTGAGCCCACAAGATAACCTTCCTCATCATTACGGCCATGAAAAAAAAGGCCTCCAGCCAATCAAAAAACTATGCAAACACTTAAAAGTTCCTAACAACTATAGTGAACTTGCACTACTCGTCAGCGAATTTCATACTCACGTACATAAAGTTAAAGAATTAAAGAGTGCAACAATCTTAAAAGTTTTAAAGCAATGCGATGCATTTAGAAGACCTGAACGCTTTGAAAAAATACTACTTTGCTGCGAAGCTGATGCTAAAGGCCGAACCGGCTTTGAAGAGGCCGAATACCCTCAAGCACAAATATTTCTGCAAGCACTTCAACAAGCTCAGTCAGTCAGCGCCCAATCACTTATAAAGCTAGGTGTTATCACACCAGAAACAGATGGCAAAGAAATTGGCAACCAGATAGACATCGAAAGAAAAGCGCGTATAAAAAACTTTTTCAACAGTACACCTTAAGCTTTCAGACTTATGAATCAGCGCCTATAAAATCATGTTGACGCCACGCCTCGTAACTAATAATCGCAACTGCATTAGAAAGGTTCAAGCTACGATTTCCATGTTTCATCGGAATTTTTACTCGATTATCCTCAGCAATATCTGCCATCACCTCCGGTGATAAACCGTGCGTTTCTGCGCCAAATAACAAGACATCATCAAGTTGATAATTCATTGCCGCATGACTACCACCCCCCTTTGTCGTACAAGCGATAACCCTTCTATTTTGAATCGTCTCTTTAAAGGCCCAATAGTCAGGATGCACCGTTACGTGAGCCATATCGCCGTAATCAAGACCAGCTCTGCGAAGCTTCTTCTCATCCAGATCAAAGCCTAAAGGCTCAATAAGGTGCAGACGAAAGCCATTGTTAGCCACTAACCTAATTATATTACCCGTATTTGGGGCAATTTGAGGCTCAAACAAAGCAATATCTAACATTTAACACCTATTATCTTATGCAAAAAATTGGGGATGGGAATAACGCTTAATATGAATATTTTACTGAGACATACATATAAAAACAGCGCTCAAGGCGCTGTTTAAAAAAATCTTAAAACGATTGCGATTGACCTAGTGTTCTGTCGACTCACCCGTTTTTTCAGCCGCTTCTTTTTGCTTTTGCATGACAGCTTGAGCAAAAATGGCATCAAAGTTAACGGGCGCCAACATCATTGCAGGGAAACTACCTTTAACAACAGTAGTATCAATCGTTTCACGTAAATATGGGAACAATAGATTAGGACAAAATGCATTCAATGCCTGTGCTAATTGAGGCCCTTCAACGCCCTGAACAGCAAATATACCGGCTTGTTGAACTTCAACAATATAAGCAGTCATGCCCTCTACAGAAACAGTCAAAGTAACTGAAATAACTACTTCATAAAGATTTTCAGCAATTTTTTTATTTTTAGTAGACAAGTCCATCTTTACTTCAGGCTTCCATTGCTTCTGAAATATTTGTGGAGAATTAGGTGACTCAAAAGAAAGGTCTTTTACATAAATTCGCTGTAACGCAAAGCCTGCTTGGCCTTTTTCTTGGTTTGCTTGTGTACTTTCTGAAGATGCTTCGTTATCGGCCATCATGAATCCTATAAATATATTTGTTATTAATAAAAAAGGGTAAAAAAGCTAACATTGTAAATAAAAACGAAATATTAGACTTTGATATAAAAAATTGCGAGGACTTAGCTCTCTTTTTTAAGATCTGAGTGCATTAAGTTAACCTACACCAACATTAAACAGCCAAAAGCACTTCTAACTTATTTGCACGCTCTAAAGCTAATAGTTCATCACAACCGCCAATATGTTGATCACCGATCCATATTTGAGGCACCGTATGTTGCCCACTTTCGACCATCATCTTTCGACGAACATCAGGCTGCTGATCTACTAAAATCTCATCAATTTTAAGTTTCTTTTTTGTGAACAGCGCTTTTGCTCTGACGCAAAAAGGACAAAAACGAGAAGAATACATTACGATTTCAGGCTGACTCATTACATCAAACTCACTTTCTAATTAATGGCATGTTGCTGTTTGTCCACTCTGAAATACCACCCGTCATCCGACAGACGTTTTCAAAGCCTTCAGCCTGAAGCGTCTTGCCTGCCATGCCTGAGTGCTGCCCCATTTTATCAACCAATACGATTTGCTTTTCTTTATATTTTTCAAGCTCAGAGATACGTTCTTTTAAATTTGCGAACGGAATATGAAGCGAGCCCGCAATACGTCCTTCGCTGTATTCTTTTTTATCCCGCACATCAACAATAACCGCCTCGTCTCTATTTAACATAAGCGTAGTTTCTTGCGGGCTAATCGAGCGACCTGAGCGCGATTTTTCTGAAAACCACAAAGCGACTAGCAACGCAATAAATATACCTGATAGCTCGATGTGATTTGTTACAAACTCAATTAGTTGATCCATTCTTCTATATGCTCAAAATTTTAAATGCTGCGCATTATACACAAGGCATCGCTCGCTTAATATAGCAGTGATATTTGATATTCTTCAGCTATTAAAAGCCCAAGCAACTAGCTCACCCTCCATAACAGTCGCCATCACCGTAAATTCACGTTAAAATCCCTTTATTATTATTCAATACGGATACAAACCTAAGTATGACGCAAGCTAATCTGACAAAAAAGACGACCGCCTTAATAATTTTAGATGGGTGGGGCTATAGTGAGAAAGTCGAATCAAATGCGATCCTTCAAGCTAATACTCCTTTTTGGGATCAGCTCTGGCGTGAGCGCCCTCACAACCTCATTCAAACTTCAGGTATGGCTGTTGGTTTACCAGAAGGACAAATGGGTAACTCTGAAGTTGGGCACATGAACCTAGGGGCAGGCCGAATTGTTTATCAGAACTTCACTCGTATCACTAAAGATATTGCCGATAATACTTTCGAGCAAAACCCTGCGTTAAACAAAGCAATTGATAGTGCCGTATCACAAAATAAAGCAGTCCACCTATTAGGCTTAGTATCCCCAGGCGGCGTACACAGCCATGAGGACCACATTGCAGCAGCAATTTCATTAGCGGCAAAGAAAGGAGCTAAAGAAATCTATGTGCACGCCTTTTTAGATGGTAGAGACACCCCCCCCAGAAGTGCCGAACCATCCTTGTCAAAAATAGACAAACAACTAAAAACTTTAGGTCTTGGCCGTATTGCAACGATCATTGGTCGATACTACGCAATGGATAGAGACAATCGTTGGGATCGCGTCAAAATGGCTTATGATCTACTAACTTTAGGCAAAGCTGACCACCATGCTGAAAGTGCAACAGACGGTTTAAACATGGCCTATGAGCGTGATGAGAATGACGAGTTTGTCGCGGCAACAACATTAGGAAACTCAGAACAAGAAAATGCCTGCATTAATAATGGTGATGCGGTTATATTTATGAATTTTAGAGCTGACCGAGCGCGTGAGCTGACTCGAAGTTTTGTAGATAGTGATTTCAGTGAATTTACTCAGGAAAAAAGACCGACACTGGCTGACTTCGTCATGCTGACCGAATATGCCGCTGATATTCAGACAAGCTGCGCTTATCACCCTTCGTCTCTCCCTAACTGTTTGGGTGAGTACATGGAAAGTCTTGGTAAAACACAACTAAGAATCGCTGAAACAGAAAAGTATGCTCATGTCACATTCTTTTTCAGTGGTGGACGCGAGGCGTTATTTGAAGGTGAAACTCGTGAACTAATCCCCTCTCCTGATGTAGCGACCTATGATCTGAAACCCGAGATGAGTGCTTATGAGGTCACTGAAAAACTAGTATCAGCCATTAAAAGCCAGCAATATGACCTCGTAGTTTGTAATTTCGCAAATGGTGATATGGTCGGTCATACCGGTAAGCTTGATGCAGCAATAAAAGCGGCAGAATGCCTAGATAAATGCCTTGAACAAGTTACTAAGGCGATCAATGACGTCAGCGGGCATTGCCTTGTTACAGCTGATCATGGCAATGCTGAGCAGATGCAAAACAATGAAACAGGCCAAGCCCACACATCTCACACCACACTACCCGTTCCTCTCGTTTATATTGGCGATACAGCGCTTAACTTAAAAGATGGTGGAAAACTGAGTGATATCGCGCCTTCACTGCTAGACTTAATGGAGCTCCCCATTCCTGGAGAGATGACGGGAAGCACGCTTATAAAACGAGCTTAATTTCTTGACAAAGCCTTTACTCATGCACTTAATAAAAAAGAAAATCGACAATGCCAATTAACATTTCTATTCGTGTCATTTTCTTTTCTATTATGCTGTTAAGTATGTCCAACCCAAGCGTCGGCCTAGCAGACAGCCAAGACGCCTCCCAGCATAAACTCGATCAACTCAAAAAAGATATCAAAAAAGTGAACAAGTGGCTTTCTAAAGCCAACACTGAGAAAAGCGGTTTATCAAGGAAATTAGAACGACAAGAAAAAGAAATAAACCGCGTGAGCAAGAACATCCGCGCGATAAGCCTTAAAATTTCCAATCAAGTAAAAGAACTAAAACGTTTAAAAATACAAAACAAACAACAAAAGTCTTCGCTTAATCAGCAAAAAATATTTTTAATCAAACAACTAAGAACGGCATATTTGCAAGGCAATCAACCCGCCTTAAAAATGCTATTAGATGATGACGCGCCCCAAGATATAGCCCGATACATGCACTTTTTTTCCTATATAAATGACGCTAGAAATGAAAAAATTACAGCATTCCAATCAAGTTTGGCACAACTCAAAGCCACTAAAACAAATATATTAAAACAACAAACTAAGCTTAACAAAAACCGCCATGTACTCGAAACTGACCGAAAAAGCCTAAGACAAAACAGAAAACAACGTAAAAAGGTGCTCGCTAAATTAGGCAAAAATATAAAAACTAACGCTCAGCGCCTTCAAAAAATGAAAGCAGACCAAAGTCGCTTAAGAAAACTATTGAACGAATTGGAGCGAACGATTACGAGTATCCCGACTCCTGCTGACGCAAGTCCCTTCAAGCAACAAAAATATAAACTTCCATGGCCAAGCCGTGGTAGAGTGATTGCTCGTTTTGGTTCACGCATTGCCCAAGGAAAACTAAAGCTCAATGGGATTCGGATTACCACTAAAGAAAACAGTAAAGTCACAGCGATTCATCACGGCCGAATAATATTTTCAAATTGGATACGCGGCTTTGGTCTACTGATTATTGTTGACCATGGAGATAACTACATGAGCCTTTATGGGAATAATAAAAGCTTAATAAAAGAAACGGGTGACTGGGTCAGTGCAGGTGAAACAATTGCTTATTCGAACGAAAGCAGTACAAAAAATGAATCAGGGCTATACTTTGAAATAAGAAAGAATGGAAAGCCCTTAAATCCTAGCCAATGGCTTCGAAAATAATACTTCAGGACGTATTTAATGAAATCAGTTTCAACCCTACCTTTATTACTTAGTTCATTTTTGTTTAGCGCACTATTATCACCCTCTGCACTGAGCGAAGATACTGAAACCAGCCAAAAATCGACGCAGACACCCGTCGAGACTTCTCTCCCGCTACCGCTTGATGAGTTGAGAAAATTCACCGATATTTTTGGTAAAATTAAAAAAGATTATGTTGAAGAAATTGATGACGCAACGCTGCTTAAATATGCTATTCGCGGCATGCTTTCAGGCTTAGACCCACACTCTGCTTACCTTGAACCCAGTGCCTTTAGCGACTTACGCGAAAACACGACAGGCTCTTTTGGAGGCTTAGGCATCGAAGTCGGCATGGAAAATGGTTTTGTTAAAGTCATTGCACCAATTGATGATACCCCTGCTCAAAAAGGAGGCATTGAAGCGGGCGATTTAATTATCAAGCTCAATGAAAAACTAGTTAAAGGTATGAGTTTGAACCAAGCCGTCGAAAATATGCGCGGCGAAATCGGTACTAAAATAACATTAACAATTATTCGTTCAGGCGTAAGAGATCCGATCAAAATCGATCTTATTCGTGACACCATTAAGGTGACCAGTGTTAAGACCCTTCCGTTGAATGAACATTATGGCTACATTAGGATCACTCAATTTCAAGTTCAGACAGGCGAAGACTTTGCAAAAGGGCTTGAAAAGCTAAACACTGAAATAGAGAACCTTTCAGGTCTTATCATTGACCTTAGAAATAACCCTGGGGGCGTACTACAGGCATCCGTTAAAGTTGCTGACCAACTCATTAATGAAGGCCTAATTGTCTATACCCAAGGACGCTCAAGCATTGCAGAATTAAGCTTTAGCGCAACGCCGGGCGACAGCACAAATGGAATACCAATTATTGTTCTAATTGATGGCGGCTCAGCTTCAGCCTCTGAAATTCTTGCTGGCGCACTGCAAGACCACAATCGCGCCGTAATCATGGGCACCCAAAGCTTTGGCAAAGGCTCAGTTCAGAATGTGTTAGCTTTAGATGAAACTCACGGATTGAAATTAACCACAGCTCGCTATTACACACCAAATGGCCGCTCAATTCAGGCTCAGGGCATTGTTCCAGACATTGAAGTTAATCGAGCCAAATTGAGTGATGAAAAGCAGGGCGCATTCTTCCGAGAAGCAGACTTAACGGGCCATTTAAGCAATGATAGCAGCGAAGAGCCAGAAGAAGAAAACACTACCGATAACGAAGAAGATAAAAAACGCTCAATGCTTGAACGGGACTTCCAATTGCAAGAAGCACTCAACTTACTCAAGGCCATTGATATTATAAATCGTTCGAATAAGGCGCAGAAAACAGAGACCGAAATAGAAATACTTTCAAACATCTCTCAAGCAAACGCTGTAAATCAAGAAGATATTTCAAAAAACGATACAACTAGCCAAGATATTCCATCTAAGTGATGGATTTGTTTCAACGAAAACAGCCTTTCGGGGCTGTTTTCGTTCTCATTTTATGCTGCCTAATACCGTCATATTCAACGGCCGAATCAATTAAGCAACCCACGATAGCCATTATCATTGATGATATGGGGAACCAATATCAGAACGGCTTAGATTTAGTGTTGCTTCCCTACCCACTTACTTTGTCTTTTCTGCCAAACAGACCTCACTCACGTGCATTATCTTCGCTAGCCCAGCAATATAATAAAGAAATCATGCTGCACTCTCCCATGGAAAATCAACGTGGATTAGAGCTCGGCATTGGTGGCCTACTTGAAACGATGTCCGAAAAAGAAATAAAAAGCACCTTATCGCAAAGCTTCAAAGCAATTCCTAACATGATTGGCATCAATAATCATATGGGCAGCAAACTCACCACAAAACCTAAGATAATGAAATGGGTGATGGAAAAAGTACAACAACATCCATTTTATTTTGTCGATAGCCGAACATCTGCAGATTCGATTGCAGCCCAAACGGCTGAAGAATTTCAGATCCCTACTTTAAGCAGAGACGTGTTTTTAGATCACCGTCAAACCCGGAACTTCGTGCAAAAACAATTCTTAAAACTCATTAAAATCGCTAAAGAAAAAGGTACTGCGGTTGCCATTGCTCACCCACACAAAGTAACCGTCGATTATTTAAGCTGGGCACTTCCTAAGTTGGATGAAAAAGGCGTACGCATCGCAACAATCAGCGCACTTTGGCATATTCAGCACCCAGATAAAGAAATGCATCGCCCTCCAAAAACCAAAAAAGATAACTGGCGCAACGCCTCGAAAACAATTGCTCAGCAAAACGCACACTCAGTTAAAGTAGACTACATACCATAATTCCATTTATTGTATTGAACACTGCGCTCAACTTCCCTCAACATACAACTGGTAGGTTTCAAATACCTGTCTATACTCTTTAAACGGCCATAGATTCGATTTCAAGCCACTACTTATTACTTAACATGCATATTCAGCCAAATTGAGGCGAAAGAAAACCATGTCAGGCAAAGATATAAAAAATTTATTTAATGACCAAAAACTAGCAGCCATCACATTCAGTACTCTGGATGCCTCTTTTGCAATCCCTTTAGAACAGGTTTTGTATATTGAAAAAGATGTTCAGAGAAATTTACAAGTTGATGCTTTGGAAGAATTTAATCATGGTGTAATCACCTTTCAGAACAATACTGTACAGCTTTTTGATTTCAACAAACTGCTAGGGTCTGAAAATTATCAACAAACAATGAAAGCCCTCGTCGACAAGTTAGACGATATGGAGCAACAGCATAAAGATTGGGTTGATGCGCTAGAGAAGTCGCTGAAAACCAATACCCCCTTCACCAAAGCATTAGATCCGAATAAATGCACGTTTGGCCAATGGTATAACAAATTTCAAACTGATAACGAAGAACTAACTGAAGTATTACAACGCTTTGATGAACCCCATAAAAAACTTCACGGCTTAGCAAAAACATTAATCGACATAAATCATGATAATCATGAAGAGGCAATGAGAATACTAGACCAAGAACGCCTTAGCACCCTTACTGAACTAACGCACTTATTTCATCTCACCAAAGAGCGCGCTCACTCTAGCGTTCGGCCCATCATTATCTTTGTTGAACACAATAAGGGTAAAGTAACCGCCCTAAGGTTAGATAATATTAATGATATTGTGAACTTTGAACAACGCAATTTCTGCGAAGATGAATCTGCTGAAGGCATTCTCAAAAGCAAAAATGAAGACTTCGTGATTGAAGGTTTTTTACGTGATGGCGATAGCGCCCCACTCATGCTAATCAACTGTCAACCAAAAGAAACTGAAAATTCAGAGAACATTACTTAGCTTTGCAAGGAAAATCACCGGATTATAATACCTTGAAATAGAATAGTCTAAGTACGAAACTGAAGGTGCGCGCATGCGCACCAAGTACAAACAAACACGCTAGAAGCGCATCTCAATACCCTGAGCGGCCATATAGGCTTTAGCTTCCTGTACTGTATACTCACCAAAGTGAAATATACTGGCTGCCAATACAGCATCCGCGCCACCCACTGTAACGCCATCCGCCAAATGCTGAAGATTACCCACGCCACCCGATGCAATTACAGGAATTGACACTGCATCAGTAATCGCTCGCGTCACGCCAAGATCAAAACCACTCTTCATGCCGTCTTGGTCCATACTCGTCAAAAGAATTTCACCCGCGCCATAAGCTGCCATTTTTTTAGCCCATTCAACAGCATCTAGACCTGTCGATTTCCGACCACCATGGGTAAAGATCTCCCAACGCCCATCTTCTCCTGGCAGGCTTACACGCTTTGCATCGATCGCGACAACAATACACTGGCTACCAAAGCGCGATGCAGCTTCACCAACGAAATCAGGATTGAAAACCGCTGCGGTATTAATCCCTACTTTATCGGCCCCGGCATTCAACATGTTACGGATATCTTCAATTTTTCGAATGCCTCCACCAACCGTTAAAGGGATAAATACTTCACTCGCCATTTTTTCAACGGTGTGTACCGTCGTATCACGACCCTCATGACTCGCAGTAATATCCAAAAAGGTTATTTCATCGGCACCTTGTTCATCATATTGCTTAGCAACCTCAACAGGATCACCCGCATCACGAATATCTAAAAACTGAACACCCTTCACGACACGACCATTCTCAACATCTAAACAAGGGATAATACGCTTTGCTAAACCCATTCAACTAACCTCAACGTTGTACTAACGATTATTCATAACTATTTAAGGGACGATATAAAAATTATCTAAAAAACAAAGAGCATTAACAATGCCTAGTAATCGCAATAGCGCTGCGCTTCAACAATATCGAGTGTTTTTTCATAAATCGACCGACCTGCTACCACACCACTAATACCTGTGACTGCTAGCTCTTTTATGGCGCGCACATCATCTATATTAGCGATACCTCCCGCTGCAATAATAGGAATGGACGACACTTGAGCAAGACGCACAATCGCATTAACATTCATGCCCTGCATCATACCATCGCGAGCAATATCAGTGTACACAATAGCTGACACAGCTTCTGCACCTAAGCGTTGCGCCAACTCAGCGGCCTCAATGTTTGACACTTCACTCCTACCTGTTGTCGAAACTTTGCCATTTACAGCATCAAGACTGACCATAATGCTCCCACCGAATTCTTTACAGGCATCAGAAACAAACTCAGAATCTGTAACAGATTTGGTTCCAATGATTGTGTAATTCACACCCGCTTTAAGGTACGCCTCAATGGTTTCTAACTTTCGAATCCCGCCTCCCACTTGAATTGAAAAATTTGGAAAACGTTGAGCTATTTCTTGTATGAGATTAATATGAACAGGCTCACCGGAAAACGCGCCATCCAAATCGATCAAATGCAAACGGCGAGCCCCAGCATCAAACCAACGTCCCGCCACATCGATAGGGTCATCGGAAAAAACAGTCGAATCATCCATGTGCCCTTGCCTAAGCTGAACACACTGACCACCTTTCAAATTAAGCGCAGGTATAACTAACACGCTACTTACCAGACCAACTGGCAAAATTCTTTAACAATTGTAGCCCTGAATGCTGGCTTTTTTCAGGGTGGAACTGCACAGCAAAAATAGAATCGTGCGCTATCGCTGCAGCCAGAGTTTTTCCATACTGCGTCTGACCAACCACATGTTTTGTGCTGACTGGTACATAGTAGCTATGTACAAAGTAGAAACGAGACTGATCTTCAATACCTTGCCACATGGGATGATCAACACTCTGTTGAACTTGGTTCCACCCCATATGCGGTACTTTTAATCGAACTTCATTTTCATAAAGTGATTCACCAAAATGCTTCACATTACCTGAAAACAAACCAATACAGTCAACGCCATCGTTTTCTTCACTATGTTCAAGCAAGGCCTGCATCCCCACACAAATACCCAGCAAGGGTCGATCTTGTGAAACTTCTTTCACAAGATCATCAAAACCCAATCGGTGAATTTCATGCATACAGTCTCTAATTGCTCCAACACCTGGAAGAATCACACGATCCGCTTCACGGATTTTTGCTGCATCCGACGTCACTAATACATGCGCATCCGGCGCAACATGCTCAACCGCTTTAGACACAGAGTGTAAATTACCCATTCCATAATCAATGATGGCAATAGAATTCATTTTCAGTACTCACAAATAATAACTGACCTTATTTAGGTCAGTTATAGTTTAATTTCTGGAAGGAGACTCCTTTGTATTATCTACAAAGTACCCTTAGTGGAGGGCATCATACCAGCCATTCGATCATCAAATTCAACCGCCATCCGTAAAGCTCTACCAAACGCTTTAAACACAGTTTCAATTTGATGATGCGCATTTTTTCCTTTTAGGTTATCAATATGCAATGACACCATTGCATGATTCACAAAGCCATGAAAAAACTCATAAAATAGATCACAATCAAAACGACCAACACTGCCTTTAACAAACGGAATATCCATTTCAAGACCAGGGCGGCCAGAAAAGTCAATTACGACTCTAGACAAAGCTTCATCCAATGGCACGTAAGCATGGCCATATCGACGAATACCTTTTTTATCCCCAATAGCTTTAGCAAATGCTTGACCTAGAGTGATACCTAAGTCTTCAACCGTATGGTGATCATCAATATGTAAGTCACCTTTCGCATGCGCATCAATATCAATTAGACCATGGCGGCAAATTTGATCTAACATATGCTCTAGAAAAGGAATACCAATATCAAATTTGGCCTTACCTGTACCATCAAGGTTAATCGATACATTTATCTGTGTTTCTAATGTATCTCGCTGAACTTGGGCTTTTCTATCCGTCATTTATGACTCCAAATAACTTAATTCTTAAAAATATTACTAGGCAGAAAGCACGCCCTGAAGGTTTTCCATATACTCATCAACCATTGATGCAAACTCGTGCTTCACAACAGGGCTGATTGCTATTTTTAATAAGCCAGGTAGAGGTAAGCTTAATTTAGCGTTGGTCGTAAACTCAACATTCGTACCACCATCAGCCTCAGTAATTGTCCATGAACCTTCAACAATACTATTACCCACACCTTTCACTGGCTCCCAAGTAATCGTGCCTGCAGATTCATCAGGAATATACTTACAAGCATAAACAGTCTGAATAGAGTTACCACCTAACCCGATTTTTTCCATTTCCCACTTAAAGGTGCCATCCCCAGTATCACTTAAAGTATCTACTTTTGGAAAATGTGAACCCGACTTTGGCACATCAGAAAGTAATGCAAATACAGCCGCAGCATCTGCAGGTACAGTAAAGTTACGATCTAATTCAATATCTACTTTAACGGTCATGAGCTATTCTCTCGTTTATGGTCACTTGTTTATCTCTTAATGCAAAAGCCATCAGAGACTAAATGGTTATATTTATCTTAACTAAAGCAATATGGACAGGAATTCTAAACAGTTCAACACTAAAAATCCATGAAAGGATTGGCACCATGGCGATCTAAGCTTTGATATACTTTTCTCACGATAAAATAATAGAATACAAAACAAGAGATCGATCAATCATTCAACCACTTCAACGCAAGCAAACATGACCAACACTCACCTAGATTTTGCAAATAAACTACTGGCCTGGTTCGACCAATCCGGCCGTAAAGATCTCCCGTGGCAACAAGACAAAACACCTTACCGCGTATGGGTTTCTGAAATAATGCTACAACAAACACAAGTTAGTAGCGTGATTGAGTACTACCAACGCTTCATGACCCGCTTCCCGACACTTGAGTCACTCGCTAACGCCGATGAAGACCGTGTTTTAGAACTATGGGCAGGGCTAGGCTATTATGCTCGGGCACGCAACTTACATAAAACGGCAAATATTATTCATCAAGACCTTCGTGGGGAGTTTCCCAACACGCTAGACAGCATAACGGAACTGCCCGGCATAGGTCGCTCAACGGCTGGCGCAATATTGAGTATCGCCTTCAAGCAGCAAGCCACCATACTCGATGGCAACGTCAAACGTGTATTAAGCAGATTTAAAGCCATTATGACTTGGCCAGGAGAGCGGAAAACTGAAAATCAGTTATGGGCACTAGCAGAACAACTAACACCTAGCACACGCACAGGTGACTACACACAAGCTATTATGGATCTTGGCGCAACCTTATGTACTCGTAGCAAACCTGGTTGCGAACGCTGCCCAATGAGTAACGACTGCCAAGCTTTTAAGCTCGGTATTCAAAAAGACCTACCAAAATCAAAGCCTAAAAAAACCATTCCGCTTAGACACACACGGATTATTTTAATCGAAACTGACGACGAACATGTTTTACTCGAAAGACGACCACCTACAGGCATATGGGGCGGATTATACAGTCTCCCTGAACTTGATATTGAACAATCACTGAACGACATCAGTCAACACTGCTCATCACAATTTAACTGCTTGCTTAGCGCACCTCTTGTAACCAAAGCATTTCAGCACACGTTTAGTCATTTTAAACTTGAGCTACAACCCGTTCAATTCAAAAGTTCAAAAAGACAAACGATGATTAGTGATAGTAACCGCTTTCTTTGGATCAAAAAAGATCAGCTCAGCACACTAGGCATACCCACCCCCATAGCAAAATATCTAAAACGGTGCGGCCATATTGATATAAACTAATCTAAATACTTTAAGCACTCTCAACTTAAGTTAAATAGCCTCAGCTAATTTACAGCCTACAACTTCACAATCTACAACGAGAAACATCCATGAGCAGAACCGTCATCTGTCGTAAATATCAAAAAGAACTCAAAGGCCTAGACCTCGTACCGATGCCTGGCGCTATCGGGCAAGACATTTATGAGCATGTATCAGAACAAGCGTGGAAAGAATGGCAAGCACAACAAACCATGTTAATTAACGAAAAACAGTTAAATATGATGGACACCACCGCCCGAGCATTCTTAAGAGAACAAATGAAAAAATTCTTTCAAAATGAAGAATATGAACACGCAGAAGGCTACATACCACCCTCAAAATCTGAAGATTAAAGTACATTTCAAAAGCGGCTCAAATAAAACATAAAAAAAGCGCACTAATGCTTGACTCATTTATTTGAAACAGGTTTAATACGCCCCCTTGCAGACACACCGAGTCAGCAAACCTAAGTATTACTTAGCAGTGAAATCAAACACTGAATAAAATTAGATAAGCCCGGTTAGCTCAGTCGGTAGAGCAGAGGATTGAAAATCCTCGTGTCCTTGGTTCGATTCCGAGACCGGGCACCATTATTTGAAAAACCCGATCATATCACTATGTTCGGGTTTTTTCTTATCTGCGATTTGATCCACAATTACTGCGGCACCATAGTCTCAGCCTGAACCAAGTGATTACCCTCCCTCGATCTATCCAGCAGACTATAACTTTCGGTAGTTAGACCAAAAACATAACAAAACGTTATGATTAATCGAACACCCCACAAAACTACGCAACATTAGCCATATAAGTGATCGTTACAAATCCATTCTTTGGTCTACTGGGCTAAGTTGGCAGTTTCAATTAAGTAAATTACCAAAACTTTGAATACGTTCACACTATTTTAGGACTTATATTCAGTCATAAATGTAAACATATCTTGCCGAAAGGTTTATCCTATTTAGTTCAAAATGCTAGAGAGTTAACCGTAAAAGTTTCTTGGTTAATTGAAAAAGTCGATTTACAGACTTCCCTGCCTTTTTACTGGCTGCATGTCGCTGTTAGGTGAATAGAAGCTTATTGATTAGCTCTATTTATTTAAACTGGAAGTGCACACTATTACTCCCAACCGGTTTAACATTAGATAGACAATTATGACAGAGACAACAACCCCCCCTCCTTCATTTAACGAAGAGCAAACAAGTTCAACATTTTCTATATATGCCCCTCGCCCTGCATTTTTAGAATTTATACTGACTTTTTTTACATTCACATTATCAGCTTCATTTTGGCTTGTAGCACGAGTGAGGGAAGTAAAGTATATATCGAGAGGTAAATTTACCCCTTGGCTTTGGTTCTTTGTACCCTCTTTTTTTCTAGCTCAGTTATTTGCATTCCCTAAATTATTCAGAGAAATGAATAAAATTAGTAAAACAAATGATACTCAAGAACTAGGTGCGTGGAAGTGGGGGCTACTTTTACTTCTTGTACTGTCAACAGCTTTCACCAACATCAGCGACAAGATCGAACTGCCGCAATGGACTTGGTTTATTGCTTTAGCTATTTATTCTTTTTGTATCGCGACCCTACAACACCGACTAAACTATATTAAGATAAATCTAGCCCTCTCGAATCAAGTAAAAATTAAATACGTGTACAAAACCTGGGAATGGGTTTTGTTAATCATTGGTATACCTTTGACCCTTTTCGTATTTTATACCTTAGTACTGACTCCTATATTGACCGTTTCTAAAGAAATTATAAAAGACACTACACTCGTTTACCCTGAGCAGCCGTTTCAACTAATGCTGTTGGATGATGGATGGAGCGAAGTGGAATTAGGTTCATTCTCAGACGGTTCAGCTGAAATAGAGTTAGGCGGCCCTTTAAATAACATGCACTTCATTGTATTTAAACACGGGTTAAATAATAACCTAAACTCAGTTTCATACTGGCGGCAAGGCAATATATTGAAGGAAAATTCAAAAAGTAAATGTACGCAAGTTCGAGAGTTTCATGAACAAACTATCGACATCACAGCCTTGGTTATTTGTGAAGGGACATCATTACTTGACCCTTATTTGTACATCAGCAAGGCGATTCAAACCGATAAGGGCATTTACGAAATTTTTGGATATTTAAGCAGCACTAAATTTTCATTTGATAAATATAAAGATAATTTTATTGCTACAGCTAAAGGCTTTAAGACGATATGAAAATAATCATGTTAATAGTATCTACCCTCCTCTGGCTGCACTCATCTACGGTATTTGCAGATATAGACGCAATCAAAAACAACCTTACACAAAAGCAGTTTGAATTTGATGTAAATATTAATGAGGTGAAAAAGAGCGCAGAGTCATATCGCGTGGCACATCAAGTAAACTATAAATTAAATAGTCGCTATGTCACCACTCAAGTAAAAACCATCTGGTATTTTGCAAATCTTAATGATGTTCAAGAACTGGGACAAAGTAACATTAGTTTTGATGAACACACTCAAAAAATTAACATTATAAGCGCTGCCACTATTCTGCCCAGTGGCGACATATATAATCTTACATCCGATGATATAAAAGAAATTGACTCGAATACCTACAATGTTTTTAGTAGCTGGCAAGAGTTATTAATCAACTTTCCAAAACTAGATGCTGGAGGTTTTAGCGTATTGGAGTATGAAATAACAACAGATCTACAAAAAAAAGAATTAGATTGGTCGGTTAGCCAGTTCCCACAAATCTTTTATAAAACAGGTTTATTCACACTATCAGCAACATGGACTGATGAATTTAAGCCGAAAATAGGCATTAACTCTAGCTTCCTTAAATGTGAAGATCATTCGAACAGTATAATTTGTCACGCTAATAGTGTGCCTGCGGCAATTATGGATAAGAACATCTACGGATATGATGAGCTGGGCCATATTGAATTAGGAGAACTGACGTCTTGGGATGATGTCATCGCTTTAACAATGAAAAATTTCAATTCTGCTTATTCAAATTCGCCAAAACACTTGCAAGCGTTTCTAAAGCTTGAGCTTGGAGAAAACCCTTCGAAAGCGAAAGCAATTGATTTCATACACCAATTTGCTTCGAGAAATATACGTTATTTATCAAAATCAGAACATGGTCATGCTGTCATACCACACGAAACGGAAAAAACACTAGATAGTAAAATAGGAGACTGTAAAGATAAAACAGCTTTGTTCATTGATCTTGCTAAGCAAGTTGGTATCGAGGCCTACCCAGTTCTGTTATCTACAAATAGGCAGGAAGTAACGAACAACTTGGTACCATCCCTAGGTAAATTTAATCATGTTATCGCGTGTTACATATATAACAATAAAGAATACTGCTCAGATTTAACCGATACAGACACCCACTGGAAAAACACTTCATCCTGGGTACAACATAAATTCTCATTGCGGATTCTTCCCAACAGCAAACCGCAGCTACTAATGTCAGAAAGATATCGTTGGAATTACGACGTCGTGACAAAGGTGAAACTAAACAACGAAGGTGGACAAGAAGAAAATCAAACAAGAACTTATGGAAATTTATATTCTGCATGGTTTAAAGGGCAAGCTAACGGCAAGAAAAAAGAAGAACTACAAAGATTCTTAACGGACGCCTACCAAGACGTAGTCGCGAGCCAAAGTTCACCAGAAATTACCATCAGCGGCTTAAATGAGATGGACAGTAACGTTAAGATTCAATCAATTACGAGCTTTGCCCCATTTCAAGATACTAAAGAAGATCTCGATTACTCTGAAGTAGACGCTTGGCTACTTAATGAAATAAAAAATAGCTATCCTACCAACCAGTTCTATGACGAATATATACCTGGAACAAGCGTTAGTTCTCGATATATTTACGATATTCCAGAATTTTGGAAAGTCACTTTAAAGCCTGCTGATGTCCAACTAGAACACAAGTTTGGCTCGCTACGCCGACACTCAACGATTGATTCATCAGGCCAACTAGTCATTGAGACGTCATTAAACCTTCCGAGCACTCACATAAAGAGGAGTGAACTAGAGTCATATAGCTTGTTCTTAGATGCCTTAAGACAAGAATTGACTATACGTATTTTTGGTGACGCTGCTAGCTGATCGTCATTAGAGTAATAAACAACTACTTTCACGCTGTTAATTTCTAATATCAACTCTGAGGCCTTACTTACGCATCAGCCCATCGAGTTTCTAGAGACTGAAAACAACCCAATATAGTTACTCCGCCTTACTTTCAGTAGTGCTCTACTAGACTAACCGCAGTTGACAGGTTTTTGTCAGCAAGAGTGGGACATAAATCCGAAGAATACGAAGATTGAGCGCCAACACATACGATGTTTATAACCACACATTCGAACTAGTAGAAGCGACTTCGTTTATGAAGAAACAAGTATCCGTAATAGTTCAATAATATAGTTAAATTCCCACTTAAAAGTGGAAGATTTCTAAGCCTTATACTATATATACTAACTTATAGTGTTAAGTAGTCACTCCGCAAAAAATCAAGTCAAAGGAATAGACATGCTTAAGCTCCTATATTCCCTATCAATTCTATTATTCATCCACTCCAGTGTCATATACGCTGAAGACAGCAAGGTCATTAGACTCTATAACTGGGTAGATTATATGCCTCAGTTTATCATCGATGGCTTCGAAAACGAGACAGGGTATAGAGTCGAGCAAATTTACTACGAATCAGATGAACTCAAAGAAGACCTAATCATGGAGGCCGGCGGTAAAGGCATGGATTTGATCGTGGGCTCATCTGACAGCTTTATGAACTATCGATTACAGGGAGGTATTATTTCTAAACTAGATCCGGAATTAGGCCCTAACCTCAATAATATTGACCCTTTCTGGAATGAACAGTACCCAGGACTTTCAGATTTTGCGGCGCCATTTTTTTGGGGAACGCTCGGCATTGTCTACAGGAAGGATTTAGTTAAGCATAAAGTGGATAGTTGGGCGCACCTTCTTAAGCCTGATGAGTCACTTCATGGAAAGATTCTCATGGTCGAAGACAAAAGAGATCTGTTTACCCCCGCATTAAAACTACTGGGTTATCCATCCAATGAAACAAGTTATAAGAACTTAGCCAAAGCAGGCGAATTGCTAGCGCATCAACATCAGTATGTCGCCTCATACAACTATCTTAATCTTTCCGAAGAGTCGGAACTAATAACCGGAAGTATCTGGATGGCTATCGCTTACAACGGTGATGCATTAGTACTGAAGGCGCTAAATGATGAAATTGAATATGTTGTACCTAAAGAAGGAACTTATATCTGGGCAGATTATATTGCAATACTTGAAGCTAGTACGAAAAAATCTGCAGCTAATGCTTTTATTAATTACATTAATACGCCAGAGATTGCCGCTAAACTTGCTGAAACGCTCCATTACGCTAGCCCAAACAAAGCTGCGGAGAAATTCTTACCTGAAGCTTTCTTGAATAACGCTCTTATTTACCCTCCGAAAGAGGTTGTTGATAAATCGGAGGTCATTATGCCTCTGAAAGGAAAGATCATGGCTTATTACAACAATATTTATAATAACTTAGTTAGCAAGGCTGCGATGTAATTATATAAAGCCGGGATGCGTGAGGAATAATTAAGGAAGATAATTAATGAAGTTGCAAAATAAATTACTCATACCTTTAGCTGTACTCACGATCATCCCATTAATGCTACTGGGTGGGTTAGCTGCTTTGTATGTTTTAAATAATACACAAAAACAGGCTATTGACGAACTGTCGAGTCTCTCTGCAGCAGTCTCCACCGTAATTAGAACTCGTTTTGAAAATGCGCAATCTAACTTACAGTTACTTTCGAACTCACGCTTTTTAAGAAACTACCTTCTGAGCGGCGAAGAACGCTACTCTCTTCAACAACCTACTTTAATCCGACAATTCAAAGAATATCAACAAGCATATCCCGAGTATTATGAAATTAGCGTCATATTGAAGGATGGGTTTGAAGATACCCGTGTAGTGAATAGAAACATATCTAATACCGACATGGATGAATCTGAGTCGCCATTTTTTAAGGCTTTGACCAAACATAGTAATGATTCGGTATTAACGCGACTCTTACCACATGCAGACACAGATGAGCTAACAGCCTATATAGGTAAACCCTTACGCTATTATGACCCACTATTACCGTATGCTCATAGTAGCGCCTCGCTTAAGGCTTATCTAATAATGGCTTTCGACATTAGTTTTTTGGAGGATTTAGTTGAAACTATTTTAATTCGAAAAAATGGTTTTATTTTAATTACGAACAAAAATGGAGAAGTGTTGTTTAAGCCTAAAAGAGTTCAATCTGCTTTTAGTCTTGGTGGTTTTCTCACTAATGATCGACAAGGCGCCTCGCAACTCCTGGGTAAATTTAAAAATACTGATACTGGGCAAACAACCACCGTTAAACACTTGGCAAAAAGATCTTCCGTCAATGATAAATTAGATATATTCGCCATTATATCTGAAAACGAATTGAATGAAGTGTTATGGGAAATATTGGCTATTGTATCGCTTGTTATTACGGGTGTTGTTTTTGTCATTTTGCTGCTGACTTATCGTCATGTTCGTAAACTTTTATTGAATCCTATTTATAAATTACGAGACATTGTGACGAAAATTGGTGAGGGGAACTTGAATGAAATTATCCCTGAAAAAGAAACAGATGATGAGTTTGGTGAGCTATATGACTCTATTCAGAAAATGAAAGTTAATCTCAATAGCAGTCAGCAAAAGGTGAAACAACTCGCTTATTTTGATGAGCTCACAGGCCTGCCAAACCGTATCACACTCAGACATGAGTTAGACGCAATGATCAATAGTTGTCAGAGGAGCGGCGAACACTTTGCGGTCATCTTTATCGACCTTGACAACTTTAAAGATATAAATGATACCCTCGGCCATGATATGGGTGACGTGCTATTAAAAGAGGTAAGTCTTCGTATTCTTGATAACATTCGCACGGATGATTATGTTGTCAGACAACAAAATCCGAACAAGAAACCTCAGCATCAAGAAGTCAATGATACCGTTGTTGCCCGCTTAGGTGGTGATGAATTTACGTTGTTATTGGGCGGTATTGATAACATTTCATTAATTTCCCGAATTGTTAAGCGGCTGTTAGAGTCATTTTCACAACCGCTTAAATTAGGAAAACATGAGGCTTTTGTTGGCGCGAGCATGGGGATCGCTATTTACCCTCAAGATGGTGATCATGCGGATATTATTTTAAAAAATGCTGACTTGGCAATGTATGAAGCCAAGAAAATGGGAAAAAATAATTTTGAATTCTTCAGCAAAGAAATGAATGCAATCGCACTTCAGCGACTGGCCCTAGAAAGTAATCTAAGACGCGCACTGGAGCGAAATGAATTTGTTTTATTCTACCAACCACGAATTTCAACGCACGATACATCTATTGACGGCTTTGAAGCCCTTATTAGGTGGGACTGTCAAGAACTAGGGATGGTTTCACCTGCCCAATTTATTCCTTTTGCCGAAGAGAGTTCATTGATTTGTGATATTGGTCAGTGGGTGCTCGATACTGCCTGTAAACAAATTCGTCAGTGGGTAGATGCGGGTTATTCTGATATCTGTGTTTCGGTAAACCTCTCACCTCGTCAAATCTATCAAGGGGATACGCTTCATGTAATTGAACAGGCGATGAAAACTCACGGCGTCAATGCTCGTAATATTGAAATTGAAATCACTGAATCAGGCTTACTTCAGGATGAAGAAATTGCGATTAGATTTCTTGAAAGTATTCGTGCACTCGGAGTGCGGTTGGCATTAGATGATTTCGGTACAGGCTATTCCTCTTTAAGCTATCTACGTAAGCTGCCTATCAGTATATTAAAAATTGATCGCAGCTTTGTGAGCGACGTTGTCGGTGATGTAGACACCACTAGCATACTAGAAACAATCATTGATCTTGCTAACAAGCTTTCTCTTAATACTGTTGCCGAAGGGGTCGAGACACCGGAACAACTAAAAATACTAACCAATTTAGGCTGCCACTATATCCAAGGTTATTATTTCTCTAGACCTTTGCCTGTATATGAAGCGAGTCAATTTCTGGACAGTTTCAAAAACAAACTAAGCGATGAAAAAACTAACATCTCCGAGCAAAGGAGTACAACCATTTAGCTGAGACTACCCACCTATTTACTCACCTGTCCCGATAACCACTACTTACCTTCACTTCCTGCAGTTGTATATTTTGAATATTTATATAAATATTTTTGCTTAGTCCATTTGAGATTAAAGGATTTTAATGGTGAGTTCAGTTTATACCCAGTATAAATTTTATACTGAGTGTAATACCTGGTTAGTAATCACTAACTCTGAGGCGTGTAAGCAATCAACCATTATTAACGAGTTCTCCGTTTGAGTTTTCAAATACTCTATATTTTCAAAACCAAGCTATACCTAGTTACTTTATAAGGGAGGCACACGTTATTATTTCTTGATTGTGACCAGCATTTGGGAAATATGCCTGAATATAGCGATAAAATGAACTCAATTAATCATTAGCTTTTAAAGTCATGAGTCAAAACTAGCTCAGTTTTCATTTCCAATGACTCTCACCTCAATAGTAGGAAGACAAGTAATGCAATCAGAAGTCCATTCCTTAATACAGCAAGGTAACCAACACTTAAATGCCGGAAACTTTCCTAACGCAAAAAGCATCTATTTAGAAGTGCTCAATACAAGCCCCAATGAAAGTGATGCGTACTTTGGCTTAGGTTGGATCGCTTATAAAGAAAAGCAATTTGAAGATGCCTGCCATTACTTGAAAAAAGCAAATGAAATACAGCCTTTTAATAAGAATTACTTACGTGGCCTCACTGATCTATATACCCAAATAGGGCAACCCCAGGCTGCAATTGCTCTATTTCAAAAATACTTACACACAGAACATTCTCAAGCAGACATTTACTTCAACTATGCCAATCTGCTTGCACGAGCCAACGAGACTGAACTGGCTATCGAGGCGTTTCAACAATGTATTAGACTAAGCCCAAACGAACTTGCGCCCTATATGTCTTTGGGGCAAATATTCTACCATTTAATGCGGTATCGTGATGCTCAGACAACTTACCTAAATGCACTATCGAAGGGCCTAAAAACGGAAGGGCTTTACCTCAATATCGCAAAATTGCATAGTGATTTCGGTGAGCTTGAAAAAGCAAAACTTGTACTCACTGATGCCGTGTCACAATATCCTGAAAACTTAGTATTTCCGTACCGGCTTGGTAGCTTGGATTCTGCAGTATATACACCCGAATTGTTCAACCGACTAAAACTCCTTGAACAACAAACATTGTCACCCGATAATCAGTTTTACCTCTATTGGCTGCTGGCCAAATACTCAAATATGGATAAGGATGCTGATTCTGAAATAGAATTATTAGTTCAAGCACATAAAATTTATAAAGGTATTAATAAATTTAGCCATGACTCTGATTACTATTTAAAACACTTAAATACACTGCGACTCCCTTCAACCAATAACCTTGAAGCCGTTCGTAGTACAGAATCAAGTGAGTTGTCCCCTATATTTATAGTCGGAATCCCCCGATGCGGCTCAACCTTGATAGAAAATATTATTTGTTCTGGCCCTGAACAAGTACTCAAAGGAGAAGAACCTAGCGTAATCTTTCAAGCGGTGAGCAGCAATATTCAAAACGGTAGTGACGAATTCTGGCCTAAATTCCAAGATCACGCTAAAGAGAGCTATCAAAAATCCCAATTACTTAAGAATGATCTTCGTTTTACAGATAAATCTCTGGAGAATATATTTTTTGTCGAGTTTATTCTTGCGCTCTATCCAAAAGCTAAAATTATTCATTGCGAACGAAATCCTATGGCATCGGTCATCTCCATTTTGAAAAACAACATGGTATCCCTTCCTTGGGCCCATGATATGGATGAGATCTTCGAATATACTGATAATTGTTTAAAGGCAATTGACAAATGGATCGAGAAATTCCCGTCTAAAATCTACACGGTAAAATATGAAGAGTTCGTACTGAATCAAGAGGAAGAGTCGAAAAAATTGATGTCATTTTGTGGCTTAACTTGGGATAAAAGCTGCCTCTCTTTTAATGAAACTAAAGAGATCATGAGTAAAACTGCCAGCCACATCCAAATTCGAGATAAAATAAATCAGAAATCACTCTATTATTATAAAAATTATGAATTACTTTTTGAGACTTACAAACACAAATATTCGTGGTTATCATAGGCTCATTTCTGTGCACTCCTCAGCAAACCCTATATCAGTAGGGCCCGCTGACTGTAAGTAAGGATTATGTAGTGGTCAGGTATTAGCCATATATTTATATTTAATAAGGGCGCTATGCACTTTTAGCTTGATCAATTTTTAAGTTATTCTTCGTAATAGATTTCGTCCTCATACTCATAAAACTCTTCCTCGATATAACTATCATCTTCTATGTAGGGAGCTTCATCAATATACAGCTCATCTTCGTAGTGAGTATCACTGCCATATTCGTTGGCTTCATTATTATGGACTTCCAATTCAGATTCATCAGCGCCGATAATTTCTGCTTCGTAGTAGGCCTCCCTTCCCATTGACCGCCCTCAATAAACTCTAGCTCTTGATGTTCGATTTCTTCATCATGAATAAGATCAATAAAGTTATCAGAGCCTTCCAACTCAATCATTAGATCATGCGCTTCGTACATGCCATCTTCAGCAAGTACGGCATTGATCTGGATTGGGTATTGGAAATATTGTTCTTCGTTAATTTCTAGTGACTCTTGGAGCGTAAATTCCAGCCCACCAATATTGACCATTCCCTCCATTTCCATATCAAAGATATAACCTTCATAGATGATCTCGGATACACCTTCAAGCATCATTTCTATGGAGTCCGATCCAAGTGCATCAGCAATGAATCCTCGCCATCTAAATAGCCACTTACTAAAGCACGTTTGCTAAAATCGTCTAATAACAACTCATCAATTTCAATAATTTGATCATTAATTTCCCACAAGCCCTTCTCGTTTTGTTCAAGCTCACCGATGAGTTGCTGACTCTCCAACGGCTCTACAATATCGAGTCGGCTGACCTCTATATATGTATTTTCTTGTATCTGCTTCAGAGAAACGGTTGAATTAGTTTCTTGGTCAAAGAGAGGAGTTTGAGCAAGACGATGAAAACCCTTGGGTCGCTCAAATTATTTCAGGGCCAGTCGCAGAAGTGTCTCACTTTTATGGTGCTATCACCGGATTTTTCGTTGTTACCTCCATACTTAGTATGGACAGACTTCGAAGAGGTATCTCCATCCGCCCATCATTGAAGTAAAGCCTATTGGGCATACCGTATTTCCAACGATAGAAACATGCCTAATAACAGGCACCTTCAATCACTAGACCTACTATTTCATTGATCGGTAAGGCCACCGCTAATATTAAGTATAAAATATACGCTATCTATTTTAAAAAAAGACTACTATTCTAAATAAACTCACATTAGTGTGTTTTAGTCGCCTATAACCATATTTTAGAAACTGAGCCTTATCCTAATAAAGAGACACTAGGCTCACGTATCTATTTTATCAAAATGGAAATCATAGCCTCTTGGACGAAATTGCGAATTTTCTAATAGACAACTGGCAGCTAATCACCCTAACGCCGACTCCTTTTGCCGTATGCTCGACGTTATTCTTTGGCTTAGGGTATTGGTTCGTCAAACTTGTTTACGGGAATAAAATTCAGGCAAGCAATGCTCGTATAACGGCTATACGTGACGAGCTGGCGCGCCTTGAAAACGTCTTAGCAGATGAACGTAATGATTATACCTATCACAGATCTGAGACCGACGCGCTTCGTGCCGACATAGAGCGAATGTCTGCAATTATCGCGGGGGAAGATCCGCACGAAAATGAAAAAGATAAAGGCGCAATACACAAACAGATAGCTGGAAACCCTCAGGCTTGCCCCTTGCTCAGTACACACTTATTTCTTCGACAACCCGAAGGCGATATAGCGGAGGCAATCAAAAAGGCTGCATCAATGAACAAATTAGTCTTTATGGTTATTTTTGATCCCCATCACCCGACCAAAAGTAACTTGGCTTATGCGCTAGGGCATTTTCTGCAATATCAAACAACACGAAAATTGGTCGATCAAAGCTTTGTTTGCTGCATGGTTCCGGCATCAAACGACACAGCAAAAGCTTTAATACCAGTGGAGGATGCTCTGGACAATTGTCGCTGGGTCGTGCTCAACATAGAGGGCGATATTTTACGTTCAGAAAGTTTGTATGCCAGTCCAGATGAAGGTCTCGCGCGCATAAGGAAAGTAATTGACCTTGTTGAACCTTCGTTAGACAACTGACAATCGGTTTTATGCCTTTGATAAGAGCAAATTATTGCATCATGAGTATGCCGTTAGCTCTACTTTACCATTAGACGGCAACGTTGCTGGTCACCCATTCATACTTACTATGGGCTACAACGAACCATCAAGAATCATGAATCGGCTCCTCAAAGTAGCTGATACTTAACCCTCTATTGCCATTTTCAAACGTAATAAAGCATCTTCCGATTTTTTCTCTACTTGCCCTTTAAAATAAAGTGCATTCGCTGCCACCAACCATAGGTTAGGTAAGGTGTAATCTAACGTTCTCTCAAACTCGCTTTTCTCCTCTAAATCACGGACCCTATATTGCAATCTAATGGTCGCACCGTTTGTTTGATTGTGGGCCTGCGCAATCCATAAACGAGGATGACTTTCTTTTACCGTCCAAACTAGATGATTTTGCCCGATTGGCGTTATGATATCTTCTTCAAATTTTTCGTTTTTTATAAGAGGCTGTTGTGAGTTAGTGTATATCTTCGATGATTGAGGATGCCATTCAGGCCATAATGCAGGCGAGCTAGCATAGTCTAAAACTTGTTGAGCTGGTTTATTCATAACGATGCTATCGATAACCGTGGTAGACGATGTACTAAACCAAAGAATGTTAGCAAACCATAATAATGCCGGTAGCCGGACTATCTCCAATATTGCGTACCTTTTATTGCCTTCTAAAAAGTCATTAACGATCACTAAACCAAACACAATTAAGCTAGCCCCGATGGTCAAGTCTGTACCAGTAAGACTAGGGGCTAAAAAAATAAACATGACCGCTACGAAGACAATACAAAGAAAAGAAAATCCCACATATATTTTTACCAGCAGAGAAACTTTCGGATTATATTTTTCTCGTTTATGACAACCAGTCTGTTGTAGCGGGCTAGTTGTTACTTTTTTATCTCGACAATCAACTGGGCGCCAGCCAGTGGGCTTAAACCACAAACTAATTTTATCGCCAAAGGACTGAGTATGCAGGCTATCTTTCGCCAGCATACTCCAATGCTGGAAGTTAGCTTTTATTGGATTTAAAGTATTAAGTGGATGCGTGGTTCCATAGTGACAGGGTTCACCTGGAAGTTCAGGCTGCCAGCTCGCAAACAACCGGTCCCAAAGAACTAACGTGCCCCCATAGTTACGATCAATATAAATAGGGTTTTTTGCATGATGCACTCTGTGACTAGAAGGCGTTGAAAAAATACCTTCTATCAAGGGAATCTGATTAATAGCCTGAGTGTGTAACCAGAACTGGTACAGCTTTAATAAAATAAATAGGATTAAAAATACCTGTGGTGGGCAACCTAGAATTGCCAAAGGCAAATAAAACACCCATGAAAAACCATATTGAAAAGCACTTTGCCTTAAAGCCGTCACTAAATTAAATTCCTCACTTTGATGATGCCCCACGTGGGCACCCCAGAGAAAATTTATTTCATGCGCCATTCTATGAAAAACGTAGTAACAGAAATCTACAGCAAAGAAAAATGTAACCCAGGTAATTGGGTCTAGTAAACCAAACTCTAACACTCTGTAGTTTTCCCACAGGTATACAAAAATTGCAAAAGTGTAGGCTTTAAGCAGAGCATCTGATACAAGTAGACAAAGCCCCATGGATAGGCTGTTAACACTATCGTTGTATCGATGCAGTGTTCTTCCTCTTAACCTCAAATACAGATATTCAATGCCCATGAGCACCATAAATAGCGGAATCGCTAATCCATTTATATTGTAATCACTCATCCCTCACCCTCGCTTTATTTTTCATTAATCTTTTATTATTTTCCCTTACAGTATCTATTTAGCTAACGAATGAGTCATTGACAAAAGACGCAACAAGTTGACATAGTGCGACATATAAATTGAACTATTTATTCACAACATGTAAATATAAGCCATGAAACACAGATATATAGAAGCTGAATGGATTAATGCGCTCATGCGAGCCTTCACGAATTATGGTTTAAATACATCACTGATCATCGAAGGACTAGCAGGGTTTGAAAACGGACAAATGATTCTAGGTGCTCGCTTAGAAATTAGCGTGGCGAGACAAATGTGGCATCGAGCGGATAAATTAGCGCAAGACCCACTACTAGGGCTAAAAATAGGCAGCAGTCAAGATTACAGGTCAGTGGGTGTATTAGCTCCAATATTGTGGCACAGTCCAAGCGTTCGCATTGCTTTGAACCATATTGCAACCTTCCAGACCTTAATTAGTGAGAGTGGCTCATTCCTCTTAACTGAAATGCAAGAGAGTGGAGGACCTATAATCTTGTGTGAATATGTGCCGTTACCGAATGCTGTACCGGTAAATAACCACCAAGTACTCGCGGTAATTATAGGAACTGTGGGCATTATTCAGACCATATCCAATAATAGGGTAAGGGCTAAACGACTGTACCTACCGTCAAGTTTAAACGCAGAATTAATCGCTAAAAGCATTGAATGCCAAACAAATAGTAGGGAAGGAAATCTAACGATCTGCTTTACAACAGAACAATTTGATCAAACAATACTAGGATGCGACGAGCACCTTTACCAAATAAATCTTACCTATGCAGAAGAACTACTACGAACCAAGCGTGCAAGCTTGGCATTAATTGATTCGATTAAAAAGGTGATTGAGCTGTACGGTTTTTCTACTGCAACCATTGAAAATGCTGAAATTCATTTGGAATTACACAAGCGCACCTTACAGAGAAACTTAGCTCAACAAGGCTCCAGTTTTCGCCAACTTAAAGAAGAAGTGTTAAAGGAGTGGGCCATAAAATTGCTAGTGCGACAAAAGTTAGACATTGATGAAGTGGCCCAACGACTGGGCTATTCTGAACCCAGTGCATTTCATCGAGCATTTAAAACATGGTTTTCCACCACGCCTAAGCAATTCTCATTAGGCTAAAGTGATGGCTATTTTCATCTAAGCGTCTAGCTAGGCTCAGCTCGCCTACAAATAATGAAGATTTTATATTAATGGGTTCAACTACCAATCTTTGTTGAGCCCTCCTTATGCTCTTCGGTGTTCCACTAACATCCGGTTCATCTCAGCCGTCAGCGCAGCATGCCATTGATCCACTGCTTCATTGAATGCCTTTTCATCCTTAATATCCACTTTCGGTGGACATTGAGCTTCGCTTATAAAATGAGTTAATTTAACGGGACGTGGGATCAGACTAAGCCCAAAACCTCGAACCAGCATCAAAGGTAAACGCATACGTTTATAAATCAGCTTGGTAAGACTATTTTCATACACGGTATAAATATCATCTGCTTCTGGGCAAGCGACTAAGGTGATGGGGGTTTGTGTCTTTATCGCTAACCGTACAAAGCCCTTACGTTTCTCCCAGTGAAGCAGGTTTGTTTCTGAGCTAGGTTTCAATGCTTCGCGCATTCCACCAGGAGCAACTAATAAGATCTCATCTTTGTTCAAAAGTTCTTCTGCAGCGATAGGACAAGCTCTGACAGTGCCTGTCTCTGCTAAGAATTGTCCAACTAAAGGTAAACGAAACCACAGATCATCACCTAAGCCCATCACCACACGGCCGGTAATATGACGTACTTTAGCGATCATAATAGACATATCATAGGTCGCAAGGCTGTGATTGAAAACCAACAAACTACGCCCCTCTTTGATAAGATTTTCACTCCCTACCACTTTATGTCGATGGTATTTTCCTAATGCGGTGTACACGGCATGCAGTTTTTTTACTTTTTCACGAATTGGTTTTAAATACAGCGGTTGTGTCACAATTTAGTCTCTTCCATCAGTTCATACAAGACCGAGAAGAATAACATCAATTTTACGCAAGACAACCCTTATTGACTGGACACATAAGTCCTATTAATTTTTGACAAGACGGCAAAGCTATGTTTACTTTGAGTAACAATATTACTCATTTCTGAGTGATTTACACCGCATAAGCTTTGGCTATCCATAGCTTACTGAAGCTTTATTTTTAGTCCTTTTCCTAATAACATATTCATCGAGGAAAATTCTAATACATCTTTTTGTAAATTTACGCCTGCTCGAAGATCAACCAACATCATGCCTTGTTTTGTTAATTTAAACGTCCCCACATCCGTAATATAAAATACATTTTTCCCTTCTTTTATCGCCTCCTTGCCACTAAAGGTAATTTGATCAACCTGATCGATAAACTTAGGGTGGCCTAATTTATTGATACGAGTAACGCCTTTACTTACCGACACGCTGCCTTTTACCGTCCAGGAGCCAACAAAAAATATATTTTTTGCCGCACAACTTAAATCGATAAAGCCTCCTGGCCCAACATAATTAATAGCACCATCACCACGCTTAGACGCGTTTACATTGCCCTCACTGTCTACCTGTAAAAAACCTAGCACCGTCGCTTCAAGATTTTCATTCGCTAGCTCAAATATTTCAGGGGAAGAAACTATTTTATTAGGCGCAATAGCCGCACCAAAAAACATACCAGGCGCAGGTATACCGCCAATCGCTCCAGCTTCTGTAAATAATGTATAGTTTTCCAGTAGATTTCTTTTTTGCAGCGTCTCACACACTAGCTCAGGTAAACCCGTGCCAATATTGATATAACTGCCTTTACTCACAAATTGATGAATTAAGTTTGCACATTCAGATGCTATTTTTTGCGCCGGTTTACCACGCTTAGGCGTGATGCCAGCAATCCGATTCATCCACTTGATCGTTGCTAAACTCGTTGATACATCCGCTTGGCTATTCTCAGTTAAAAACATCAAGGGGTCTGTATGTAAGACCGTTGCAGTCTGCTCTGTAGCAGGGTAATAAACGACCGCATCCACATCATCGGCACTTAGAAAAATTTTGTTCGCATTCTTCTCAACAATTCTCCCAACATTAACGATCACTTTTCCTTTATTTTTGCGCGCAGCGAAGGCTGCTTCTTTAGATTCACAAATGGTCGCGCAGTTTTCGATATAAATATTTCCTTCTGAGTCGGCTGCCGGTGCATTAAAAATCGCGACATTAATTTTAGGAATTTTATATCTAAGTTCATCACCTACAACTGAGATAAGGCCATCTGACTCTTGCTCCAAATCATTCAGTTTGCTTTTTTGAGCAAGAACAGATGAACCGATACCTACACGCGGGTCACAAAATGTTCCTACACCAGCCTTTGAAGAAATACTCTGCTGACCGCTTGCAGCGGCTTTAACCAGTAACGCTAATATTCCCAATGGAATACATTGTAACGATAGCTTGCCTTGATCAGCCAAGGCTAAAATCGCTTTGTAGGTTTCGAAGTGAGCGCAAATAAACTCTTTTAATAAACCGTCGACGGCCCACTCCTCCAATGTACCAGGTGCTTTTCCTCGACCACCATGCCCTGCTGCACTAATAAGCGTTAAGTTAGCCGGATGATTCGTTTCTTCATAAAGCTCTCTTAACGCCCATGAAAGAATAGATATACGCTGATTTCCACCAATACCACAAACAATCACAGTGTCTTGATCGTTAATCAACCTTATCGCCGCTTTAGGACTCATGAATTTATTTGAATGCGCTGAAACATATCGATAGTGAGTGTCTTTCCTGTTCCAGGTTAAACGGTACTTCACGACATGTTTCAATATACGAGCACGAGCTATAACATTCATGGCTTTCAACATTCCTTGTAATAAAAAGAGATCGAACTGAAGAAAAACGATTAACTTAAGGTAACGACAAGCTCTCGCTCACTTACAAAATGATTTTGAATATTGTCTAAATACCGTTCAACAAGTCGGTCAAACTCAAGCTGAACAAATGGCTTTACGATCATTTTCACCATCTTTGAGAAAGGTAACTGCACAACAATTTTGCTCTGAAACCTTACTGATGACACGCCATCACTTTCCTTAATCACCCAACTGCCATCGATCGTGGTATTTTCTTTTGATGCTTTCGTAGCATCCGACTCGACAGAAACCCAAGAGATCACCCCGCCCGTTTCATCCATTTTATAAAGATTGGAATAGATCGCGCTAAACGAGTACCCACCCTGACCAATTTCTTTAATTTTCCATTGATAAGTTTTTTCTTCTAATTGCTCAATTGATGCTAATTTTGGGAAAAGACCTGCGGTATCAGGCACATTCGCCAACTGCGCAAATACCACATAAGCCGGAGCTTTAAAAATCAAAGTTTTGTCTACGTCTATTTGTACATTAAAAGCCACTTATTTTTCCTTCTTCCATGTCGTTATCATTACTTAAATTCTCTGTCATTCCGGTAGTTTTGAAGCCGAAATGACAGTATGGTTTCAAGCAAAGCTCTTTAAGTATTCAAATCATAAAAAAGCAAAATTCTTTTCTTCGATTTGCATAAGATTTTTTGCGCCCGACATCATTGCAGCATAGTGAGTTTTAGTACGCGGTAAAATTCGTGCAAAATAAAATTCTGCGGTTTGAATTTTTGCTAAGTAGAACCCTTCTTCCTCGGTACCTGCAGCTAAGGCTTCAGAAGCTTTTTCTGCCATCATGGCCCAAAAATAAGCCATTACGATGTAGCCTGAATACATTAAGAAGTCTACCGATGCAGCGCCTACTTCATCTTTGTTACGCATAGCATTAAATACCAAACGAACAGCAACAAATTTCCACTGAAGATTTAAAGAACTAAGTTCACTCGTCATGGATTTCATTTTTCCACGACACTTACCCGATACATAAGGCGACTTCCCTTTACAATATTGGCTAATCTCTTTACTGAACCGACGGAAGGCAACGCCTTTATCCAGTAGAATTTTTCTGCCTAGAAGGTCTAAAGCCTGAATACCCGTTGTGCCCTCATAAAGTGTTGAGATTCGAGTATCACGAACTATTTGCTCCATCCCCCACTCTTTAATATAGCCATGCCCACCAAAAACCTGAACGCCCAAATTGGCCGCTTCACAACCTGTTTCCGTCAAAAAAGCCTTTAATATTGGCGTTAAGAAGCCTAGATCATCATCTGCCCGCGCTCGTTGCTCTTCTATTTCAGCGCCCATCAAAAAATCAGCCTTATGTGCCGCAAAGTACAACATTGCTCGCCCACCTTCGGCGATGGCTTTTTGAGTAAGTAGCATTCGACGTACATCTGGGTGAACAATAATCGGGTCAGCATTTTTTTCAGGTGCTTTTTTACCACTCAAGGAGCGCATTGATAGTCGATCCTTGGCATAAGCGAGTGCGCCCTGAAAGGATAGTTCAGCCGCACAAGCGCCTTGCAGTCCGGTTCCAATTCTGGCGGTATTCATAAAGGTAAACATGCAGTTCAAACCCTGATTCAACTCACCAATTAAATACCCTTGTGACTGGTCAAAATTTAAAACACAGGTAGATGAGCCCTTAATGCCCATTTTTTCTTCTAATGAGCCGACCGATACATGGTTAAACTCACCCGTATTTCCTTGTGCGTCAGGCGTAAATTTTGGAACAATAAACAGCGAAATCCCTCGCGTACCTTTCGGTGCATCCGGTAGCCTTGCCAGTACAATATGAACAATATTGTCGGTTAAGTCATGATCACCCGCAGAAATAAACATTTTTGTGCCGGTCACGTGATACGAACCATCTTCGTTCGGCACAGCTTTGGTAGTAATTCGCCCAAGGTCTGTTCCGCACTGCGGCTCAGTTAGGCACATTGTGCCAGTCCAAGTACCTTCAGTCAGCTTAGTAAGGTATGTTTGCTTCTGCTGCTCATCACCATGCATGTAAATAGTATTCATCGCGCCCATACTCAGGCCAGGGTACATTCCCCATGACCAGTTAGCGGTACTCACCATTTCTGACTTCAGAATACCTAACGATAAAGGCAAGCCCTGACCACCATACTCTTCTGGATGGGAGATACCTTGCCAGCCGCCTGCAATATATTCCTCATAGGCTTCTTTGAAACCTGCTGGCGTGATGACTTTACCGCCCTCAAGCCGACAACCTTCTTGATCGCCACTTTGATACAACGGCGACAATACATTCTCACAAAGCTTTGAACACTCTTCGAGAATAGCGTCAACCATATCGGGGGTCGCTTCTTTACCCGCTTCAAAATTCTTATAATGTTCTTGAGCGTTTAAAAGCTCATTAAAGACGAACTTCATATCTCGTAGTGGCGTTTTATATTGCGGCATTAATCAGTTTCCCTATTGAATTAGATGCGTTATCGCATACTGCATGTTTTACACATCAGTATCGCGTGGACTAATTAATAAAGCATTGGCTTCGAGGCCAAGGGGAGCGGTCTAAATGGTCAATATTTTGAAGTACGAGACATGAAAAAAGGCGTGCAATGCACACCTTTTAAAGTAACAACTATTCCAAAGAGGCTTTCATTCTACAACTATGGTCGTTCTAGGATGGCAGTAACACCTTGTCCGCCCGCTGCACAAATTGAGATCAAGCCTCGCCCTGAACCTTTTTCTTCGAGCATTTTAGCCAGCGTTGATATGATACGCCCGCCTGTTGCAGCAAATGGGTGCCCTACGGCAATCGAGCTACCATTTACGTTTAATTTAGCACGATCAATGGTGCCCCACGTCTTTTTACGACCTAAACGCTCTTTACAGAACTTTTCATCATCTAAGGCAGCAAGAGTCGTTAATACCACACCCGCAAAAGCTTCATGAATTTCATAATAATCAAAATCTTGCAGTGTAAGATCGGCACGCTCTAACATCTTGGAAATCGCATAAGTCGGCGCCATTAACAAGCCTTCTTTGGTTTCACTTTCTTTACCTAAAAAGTCAACCGATGCCGTTTCATAAAACGTAAGGTAAGCCTGAACAGGTAAATCATGCGCTTTCGCCCATTCTTCACTTGCAAACAACACCGCTGAAGCGCCATCCGTTAAACCAGAACTGTTACCCGCTGTTAACGTGCCCTTGCCACTTTTTTTATCGAATGCAGGTTTCAATGCAGCCAACCGCTCCATCGAAACGTCTGGTCGCATCAGGTTATCTTGCTCTAAGCCATTAAACGGAACAACTAAATCATCAAAGAACCCCCGTTCATAAGCCGCTGCTAAGTTCTTCTGGCTATTGAACGCTATTTCATCTTGGGCTTCACGAGTCGTACCCCATTCTTTAACCGTTACTTCACAATGCTGTCCCATTGACATTTTTGTACGTGGCTCTCCATTTGCTGGCAATAGAGGTGCCAGATGACGAGGCCGTATCTTAGCCGCCAACTTTAATTTTTCTTTTGTTGTTTTTGCGCGATTCAATTCTAATAATATTTTACGCAAACCTTCACTCACACCAATCGGTGCATCAGAGGTGGTGTCAGATCCACCTGCAATACCACACTCGATTTGTCCCAACGCAATTTTATTTGCCACTAACATGGCGGCTTGCAAACCGGTGCCACAGGCTTGCTGAATATCTAAACAAGGTGTATTTGCATCAAGCGCCGTCCCCAATACACATTCACGCGTTAAGTTAAAATCACGACTATGCTTAATCACCGCGCCAGCAACGACCTCACCTAAACACTCACCCTGCAAATTAAACTTATTCACCACACCATTAATCGCGGCCGTTAACATTTCCTGATTACTCGCATGAGAATACGCCGTATTTGAGCGAGCAAAAGGAATGCGTGAACCACCAATAATGGCAACTTTTCTAATTTGTTGAGTCATGAAACTACCTACTAATAAGATCAAAAAATCCTAGTCTAGTGATTTTATAAAGACTTCCATTGGCTCAAGTGACAAATCTTGATTTTCATCTAGTCATTTTTTTTTGAGTAAATCTCTGATCTAATCATGCCTACATTGATGGAGCATTTCACTGACTCCTCAAGTTAACTATTTAAAATATAACCAAACGTCAAGGATATTTCTGGTATGGGTGACTTTTATGAAAAAATGCTTAAAAACGACACGGGCCGCAAGGTATTACAAGGTGTCGGGTTACCTACTCCTGTCGAGCTAAAGCGATTTCATGGGCAAACAGTTTTCTTTGAGGGCAATATTTTAGTGGGCGCTACGCCAGGTGCGAGCGCGTTAAAAACACTCGCATCAACATTAATAGATGCGAACGCTCGAATTTTATTTCCTGCTAATGCACAGACAGCTGGAGACATTAAAACAGCGATTGAAAAGTCTGGCCTAAAAGCACTTCAAACTTGTTGCGACAAAGGCGCCGTCACAGAAAAATTTGATGCATTAGTATTCGATGCAACAGGTCTTAAAACAACAAAAGACCTGAAAGCTCTCTATAGTTTCTTTAACCCTGTCATACGCAACTTAAAAAATAATGGTCGCATTCTTATTCTTGGTCGACCTCATATGAAATCTCAAACGGCAGAACAAGCTGCCAGCATGCGCGCTTTGGAAGGCTTCAGCCGATCTATTGCGAAAGAAATCAGTAAAAAAAGTGCAACATCACAAGTTGTGTATATTGAAAAAGGCGCAGAACCGCTTGCTCAATCAGCCATTCGCTTTGTGCTTTCGCCTAAATCAGCCTATGTTGACGGCCAAACTATTGAAGTAAGCAAATCAGGCAAACCCGTAGAGATTAACTGGCGCTTACCGCTAGAAGGAAAAACAGCGCTCGTCACGGGCGGCGCCCGAGGGATAGGAAAGTCTATCGCAGAAACGCTTTCTCGCGACGGCGCTAAAGTATTTGTGTTAGATATTGAGCCCGCAAAAGATGATCTTGAAAAAGTCGCTACGGCGATTAATGGCGCGTCAATTGTGGCTGATATTACAGCAGAGATGACGCCACAATTAATTGCTGAGGCCGTTAAAGATGCTAAAGGACTAGACATTATCGTCCATAATGCCGGTGTAACGCGCGATAAAATGCTTGCCAACATGCCGGAGCACTGGTGGGACATGACACTCGACATCAACCTCACCGCTGAAGAAACGATTAATGATTACCTCATAGAAAACGGTGTTCTAAATAACGGAGGCCGCATTGTATGCGTATCATCTATGAATGGAATTGCTGGGCAGGCAGGACAATCTAACTATGCAGCCTCTAAAGCCGGTGTAATTGGTTACGTTGAATTTATGGCCAAAACATTACGTACCAAGAAATGGGCAGATAAAGAGATCACCATCAACGCTGTTGCACCAGGGTTTATCGAAACAGCCATGACCGACGCAATTCCTTTCATGACAAGAGAAATTGGCCGACGTATGAATTCTTTAAGCCAAGGAGGACTGCCTGTTGATGTGGCTGAAACGATTAGCTTCTTCTCGGCTCCGGATTCAAACGGTCTGTCTGGCAACATTGTTCGCGTATGTGGTCAATCTTTAGTGGGTGCTTAAATGCACTTAAGCTATGTGCAATTTTTCTAACGGGTTTAAGCCAGAAGGATTTTATCGGCTATATTGATACGATGGGTTTGGATGCAGGCCATTTATTGCGCCTGCTTTTCCTTTCGATATTCTATAGGGGTCATATCTGTCCAACGTTTAAACGCCCGATAAAAAGTACTCGGCTCAGAAAAACCAGTAAGGTAAACGATTTCATCAATACTTTCGTCGGTACACGCTAACAACCGTTTCGCCAAATGGCAGCGGTAGTTCGATAATAACTGATTAAAATTTGTGCCTGCTTTTGTTAGCTGCGCACGAAATGCACGCGGCTTAATACCAAGCCGACCCGCAATCAACTCACTGCCAATATCACCGGTTTCTAACAGTTCACCAATGACGGTATTCACCTGCGTCACCATATCCTGCTGCTCTAGCTTTGCGACATACTTACCGGCCAACTGCTCATGTAGCTTTAATAATTCAGGCTCTGCATGCAAAGAATGTCGTTTGAGTATATCCATTGAAAAATAAATACGATTGCTACTCTTCCCAAAGGTAACCGGGCATGCCAATACCCGCTGATACTCATCTAGCATTGTTTGACGTTCTTCTTCGGAATTAGTTTCGGGCAGGTCTGAAACTAATTCTACCGCAGACGGATTGAAATCATTGCCCGTGACATAACCAAAAAACTTAATTAAGCCAATGACCGTACATTCATTATATTGCCGAATGTTTCGTACAGGGCTGTCGCGCATGTCTGCCACTAAACAGGCCGTATTAGCACCTAAATCAAGATCCAATGACCCACTCGCCGCATCCGTCAATAAGCGCTGATAACTTAAGGCTCGCTCTAACCCATCGCCAAATGTAGCGCTACTAAGAAACAAATATTCTAACACTTGCCCTTTAAATACAGGCATGTGCTCACCTAAATGTAGGCCAATATGCCTATCTTGAGTAACGTCTTCAACAGCCCGCCAAAAAACAAGATTGCCCTCATGAGGCGTTCTTAGTTGAGGGTCATCAAGGTGAGCTTGCGTAATGCCACAACGCTGATAAACCGCTTCAACATCTACCCCCATCGCAACCATCGCTTGGTTCATTAAGCGAATTAAGATTCCCGCATCTTTCAAGTGAATTATTCCTTTAATATTAAAGCAAACAGCTGATTGGCCGAAATGACATAACACCTTACAAGATACTGCCAATCAAAATAAACCATTTTATTCTTACTATGGATAATTCAGTCGCATTTCATCGATAATCAGGGATTAAATATCATGGCACTGCATCAATCCGTCACGCCAAACAGCTCAATCGAACTAACAAGGATGCCTACCCATCTTGAGCTATTCAGCAAAGCACTATTACCCGTCAGAAAAAATTTAAATGCCGTGATCAACGCCATTAAGGAACAACAAGAGTCCATTCCAAAACTGAGTATGCACTTAAATAACATCAAGCCTGAGCTTAAAAAAATAAAACGATATGCCAAAGTATGTAATTTTAAGCTTGAAGAACAAGCCGTCCCCCTTACTTATCCACATGTATTAGCCTTTAATTTACATCTAAAATTGATGACACATAAAAGCTTCCCACTACCTGTTTTGGGGCTTGTTCATATACGAAACACCATCACCGCTCATCGAAAGATCCTAATGAGTGAATCGCTTAACCTTCATGCATTTATTGGTGAAAGTCGTGTGACACATAAAGGGATTGAGTTTGATATTCACAGCCAAGTCTGCATAAATAGTGAAATGGTGTGGGAAAGTATCACTACAAATTTATACATCACAAAGAAATCCGCCAAACAAACACCTCAATACAATAAACAACTTGAAGCCCAATTTCAGCTCCAATACCACCAACTCTGGTCGCTGCCTGAAAACTTAGGCCGTAGATACGCGTTAGCTTCGGGTGATGCAAACCCCATTCACCTGCATTCACTATCCGCCAAAGCACTTGGTTTTAAAAATGCGATTGCACATGGTATGTGGTTAAAAGCACATACCATTGCATCTCTCAGCTCCATCGCTAATTATCAGTCAGCCCTTACTATCACTGTACACTTTAAACAACCTACCCCGCTCAATAGTGAAGTCATAATGAATTACCAAGAAAAAGCCACGAGCGTTAGTGTAAATAAGACCAATACTAACCAAAATAGCTCAAACCAAAACAATGAAATCAACTTCAACATTCGCAGCTTAGATGGCCATAAGTTACACATGGTAGGACACATAACTTACCCAAACATACGATCAAACTAATATTTCCCATTAAAAACAGACAAAAAAAAGCGGTCTAAGTAAAAACTTAAACCGCTTTGATATAGCTTACTACTTTATTTTACTAACTTTATTTTACCAAATACACCTGCGTGATCAGATGGATTCAAACCACTCTCATCAGTCATATCCGCATTGCTATCACCCAAAACTTTGGCTTTCAGCTTAGCGATTTCACGACCTTTAGCATCAATAAAAATGTGATCGATTCGCTGATAAAGTTCAGCATCTTCATCCGAAACAGCTGCGGCAAAACAGCAGGTAAAGCCATCTTTAGGCTTCTTTTTTGATAACCATAAATCGTTATAACCCGTGCCAACCGCCTGCAAATAAGGAGGATACAAAGTACCTAGACCAAACGCTGATTCAAATGGAACGTCTTCTGGGCTACTGTTAAAATCACCAACCAGAACAACAGGCATTTCTGCAACCGTTGTCGCAGTAATGACTTGCAATAATTCATTCATTTGAATTGCTTGAAGTGAGCTATACGGTTCGCCTCCACCCACTTCCAAATGCGTATTTACAAATCGGTAGTCAGCGCCTTTAACGTTAACGTCGATCATGTTGTAACCACGAGTAAACTCAATCGTTGTTCCACCAATTGAAGTTGTCCCGTTAGTAGTAAAGTTAGCACTATATTCATTGGTAAAACTTACATTAGACGTATTTTTTACTAAAACAACATCACGATCGTGTAAACGAATATCAGCAAAAGTTGGGTAACCCGTTGCGTCAGTTCCCGTAACCATTGGAAGTTCCAAGTCTGCGTTATCGATGCTCGATGCGACAGTGTAATCCAAACCACGTTCGGCCAGTGCAGCCATCAGAATGTCTAAATAGTCATAAACAACATCTGTTGCTGGGCTAGTGCCACCG